>Ga0081474_124242_pt1 | contig 71595 bp, 65 predicted proteins | sample OneHunmetagenome_2_FD_70978 | JGI IMG/M metagenome (GOLD analysis project Ga0081474, IMG submission 70978) | Ferrous microbial mat communities from One Hundred Spring Plain, Yellowstone National Park, USA v2 (version 2) | ecosystem: Environmental > Aquatic > Non-marine Saline and Alkaline >... | reverse complement strand
CCAGGCCGAGGCCTACCAGCCGCTTGAGCTGCTGCCGGGGGAGAGCGTGACTGTAGAGGCCAACATAACCTACAGCAACGGCAGCGAGGTCACGAACGGCGACTTCAAGGCGGAGCTCGTGACGCCCGAGGGCGTTATGCTGACGAAGCAGATGACCTACGTGCAGTCCCTTGGGCTCTGGCAGGCCAACATAACGGTGCCTGAGAACTGCAGCGGCACAACGTACGTGCAGGTCAACGGGACCTCAGCGGGACGCTGGGGCATAGGCTTCACGGAGGCCTTCAGCGGCTACTTCGTCACAGTGACCTGGCCGGTGAGCGACTTGCCATGGGACCCGTCCCTAGGCCTTCCTCTCTACTTCAATGTGACTGAGCTAAACGGGTCTCCAGCGCCAAGCTCAACAGAGTACGAGATGGTTATAAGCTACTATAACTTCCTCAATAATACCTACAGCGCCTATAAGAGCTTCCCGTTCACAGGATCATACAATAGCACCACGTTATACTTCAACGCGCCTGCAGGCTACGTAGCTATAGAGTTCACGCCGCCCGCCTTTGGCTTGGTGCCCGTGTTCTTCGGCGACTGTCTGCAGAACTTCAGGGTGTACCCTGAGGTCCTGTCTATGCCAGGAGTTGTCGCGCCCGGTCAGTACGTATTTGTGAGAGGCCTCGTTCTTCCGCCCATTGAGACCACGTTTTACCCGTCGTACAGCCTCGGCACGTCGCTCTCTTATGCCATAGAGGTAGGCTCAAACGTGACCGCTGAGCTCGTCACGCTGTCAGGGAAGGTCGTGTCCAGCGCCCAGATAACCTTCAACCCCAACGTGGGCCGCTACACAGGCTTCCTACAGGTGCCCGAAGACGTAAGCCCAGGCTACTACTGGGTCGTGCTTGAGGCCAACTACAGCTCCTACACCCTTGCAAGCTATGGCATAAGTCCCAGCTACGTGGAGGGCCTCGGCGTTGGCATGGTCTACGTGGGCGCCCCGCTCAACGTCAATGTCTGGGTCTCGCCAGGGAGCCCAGCCCAGGGCCAGTCTATCACAATATACGCCAACATAACCTACAGCAACGGGACCCCAGTCAAGTACGGCCAGTTCTCAGCCGTGCTGGTGCCCGAGGCAGACCTTGGAGCCTTCGAGAGCCTAGCGCTCTCAGGCGTCAACGTGCCTCTCTACTACAACTCAGGCCTGGGCCTGTGGGTCGGCAACGCCACGATGCCCTCGCCCTTCTCGCCAGGCTCAACGGCCTTCTCGGGGCTGTACGCAGGTGAGCCCTGGGCTGTGGTCGTGACCGGCAACGCCTTCAACGGGGTGCCCGCGGCTGGGGTGGCTATAGCGCAGGTGGCTGAGACTAAGTACGTCTACTACACAGGCGTCCTAACCCCTGGCAGCTTCTACCCGTACAACGGCCTCTTCTACAACGCTAACATAACGGGCTTCAACGGCACCATAGAGGTCTCCGTCTTTGAGGGCAACGTTTACATAGTTGACAGCAACGTCACGATAGCTGACTCCCAGTCTTACGGCACCATATACGTCGTGAACTCCAACGTCAGCCTGGTTAACATAAGGGCCTCCAGGGTTGTGGTTGTCAGCGGCGTTGTAAACCTCTACATGAGCGACGTCATAAGCAGCGTGTCCGGGCACGTCAACTATGTGACGCCCCCGCAGATCACCGCTTTAGTTAGCGGCGTGGAGTCTTCAATTATGCACAACCTGTCAGCCCTCTGGTCAGAGGCCAGCCAGCTGAGCACGAAGGTCAGCGAGCTGTCAGAGTGGCTCTTGTCAAACGTGAGCGCTGTCAACAGGACCGTGACAGGCCTAGGGAACAGCCTAAGCGCCCTCAACTCAACTGTTTCAGGCCTGAGTTCAACGGTCTCCAACATAAGCTCAAGAGTCTCGAGCATCAGCACGACCGCCACCAAGGCCTACAGCGGCGCCTCAAGGAGCTTCAGCCTGGGCGTGGGGGTGGCCGTGATCTCCGTCATATCCCTAGTCATAGCTGCGGTCGCGCTGTCCAGGAGGCACTGAAGGCCGGCGCCCGGGCTCCGACAGACTCAAAACAAAGGTTTTTGCTTTTTTAAAGCTCGTCTGCCGGGTCACTCGAGCATCTCGCTGAAGATCCTCCTCAGGTCGTCCTTAGATATTGTCTTGGGGGACAGCACTAGCAGCCTCTGCTGCGCCCACGCCCCCTCCACGAGCGCGTCCAGGTCAGACCTGTTGAACCCTACCTCCTTCAGGTTGGTCGGTATGTGGAGGTCCTCGAGCAGCCTTATGTAGTAGTCAAATATCCTCTCGCCAAGCTCCCTGCCCGTGCCGCTCGTGTCAAGGCCGAGGGCGCCAGCCACAAGCCTGAACTTGTCCTCGTTGTAGGGGGCGAGGTACCTGAAGGCGTAGGCGGCTGGTATTGCAGTGCTTATGCCGTGGGGCACTATGGGGTAGCCGAAGTCGTAGTCCGGCGGGCGCCAGTCCCTCACCATGCCAGCTATCGGGTAGGCCATGGCGTGGGGCACGTGCACGCCCGCGTGGCCGAAGCCGAGGCCAGCCAGGTTTGCCCCGAGCTGCATGTAGTACCTTGCCTCTATGTCATATGGGTCCGCGTAGGCCCTCCTCAGGTACTTGGCGGCCCACGTTATGACGGGCAGGAACAGGTCGCCTATGGGCGTCGAGCCGGCGTAGACGGGCCTCTCGGCCGGGCTCACGGCAGGCCTTGCTGTGTACGGGTGGGCAGTTATGGACTCTATGGCGTGGTTGAGGACGTCAAGGCCTGTTGACGCGGTGACCATGGGCGGCATGGTTATTGTCGTCAGGGGGTCAACTATGGCAACCGAGGGCCTCAGGTACTGGTTGCTCACGCCCGTCTTGACGTGGAGCTTCTTTACGTCAAGCACCGCCACATTAGTGTTCTCCGCCCCGGTGCCAGCCGTCGTGGGTATGGCAATCATGGGCCTCAGGGGGCCGGGCGGGGAGGCGCCGCCGCCGACGGGCTTGTTGACGTAGTCCATGAGGTCCCTCGGGTAGGAGTAGAGGAGGTTGAGCAGCTTGGCGGTGTCTATCGTCGAGCCTCCGCCCAGGGCCACGAAGCCGTCGACCCTCAGGTCCTTCACCTTGGAGAAGCCGCTCACTATGGCCTCGTCGTCAGGCTCTACGTGCACGTCAGTGAAGGCCTCGACCTTTATGCCCTGGGCCTCGAGGCTCCCCCTGACCTGCTCAGCCAGCCTCGTCTCAGCCAGCCTCTTCCCCACGACGAGGAGGACGCTGGTCATGCCGAGCCTCCTGGCCTCGTAGCCGACGTCCTTGGAGGCCCCGAGGCCGAACTTTATGTAGGGCAGGTTTATCACGAAGACGGAGTCCGTGTACTCCGAGTACGCCAGGTAGGACTGGGAGTAAGACATGGCTTCCGCCCATCTCAGCCTGGGGCCTGGTGGCTTTATCCTGGGCCCTTCTCGTGTATATATTATCCCACATATTTATAATACCACTTATCTGAAAATATAGGCACTGGCTCCCCTCAGGCCACGGCGAGGCCCATGGCTGAGACCAGGGTCAAGCACGCGTACCTCCTGGACTATGGCCTCATGCAGGCCGAGTGGGGCTGGTTCCTGCCCGACGCGGCCACGCACAGCCAGAAGGACAAGCCGAGGAGGTGGGTGGAGTTCCCTATGAGTGGCGCCCTGATAGAGCACGAGGACGGCTGGATAATGATTGACTCAGGCCCGAGCCCCGAGGCATCAAAGGCGTGGCCCAAGGAGTCCTTCGAGGCCTTCCCTGTGGTCAAGTTCAGCGAGGAGAACGTGTCTGTCAACCAGCTCAAGACGCTCGGCCTGAAGCCGGAGGACGTAAAGGCAATAATATTCACCCACCTGCACCTGGACCACGTTGGGCAGGCCTACCTTTTCAGGGACTCAGCCTACCTTATAGCGCACAAGCTTGAGCTCGCCCACGCCCTGACGCAGATATGGGAGGGCAAGTACGGCGCCTATGTGCCTGGCGACTTCGAGCCCCTGAAGGGCGCCAGGTGGGTCCTCATCGACGAGGAGAGGCTTGAGGTGCTGCCAGGCATAGAGGTCATCCACACGGGTGGCCACACGCCAGGTCACATGGTGGTCAAGGTGGACGCCCCGAACGGGGACACGTGGTACTTCATGGGGGACTTCTTCCACATGCCTGAGGAGTTCCAGGCCGAGAGCAAGGGGTGGCTGCTCTTCAACGGGGAGCAGTTCGAGTCCTTCACTAGGAAGTTGAAGTTCTGGGCTTCGTCAAGGAGGGTCCACATGTACATGACCCACGACCCGACCAACTGGCAGAAGTACCCCAGGATACCCAGGCCCCTGTTCTGACGAGCATAGCTTTGCATTTTTCCTTTCCCAGTCACCTGCACCGGGGGAAGGTCGAGCCTTGGAGAGGACATTCAGCAGGCTCATAAGGGTCGACCTGAGCTCGGGGGCCGTGCGCTACGACGAGGCAAGGCAGGAGGACGTCAAGGCCTACCTGGGCGGCAGGGGCCTGGGCCTCCTGCTAGCCTCCAGGAGCGGCTTCAGGAGGGGCGTGGATCCCCTGTCGCCGGACTCGCCACTGATATTCGCCTCAGGCCCCCTGGCCGGCTCAGGGATGCCCCTCTCCTCAAGGGCCGTGGCAGTGTTCATGTCGCCCCTCGCCAACAGGTGGAGCTACTCAACGGTCGGCGGCTCCCTGGCCGTCATAATGAGGTACGCCGGGGCCGACGTCCTTATGGTCACCGGCAGGGCCAGCAGGCCCTCCTACATAGTGGTTGAGGGCGGCAGGGCCGAGGTCAGGGACGCCTCAGGCCTCTGGGGCATGGGCACCCTCGACGCTGAGAGGGCCCTGAAGGAGGTTCACGGCGACGATTCCGCCGTAGCAGTGATAGGCCCGGCAGGGGAGAACATGGTGAGGTTCGCGTCGATAAACCACGAGACGTGGAGGCAGTTCGGCAGGGGAGGGGGAGGGGCCGTGATGGGCTCAAAGAACCTCAAGGCGGTCGTCTTCGTGCCCAGCGGCAGGGCCGTCGAGGCTGCAGACCCAGAGATGACGTGGGCCATGATAAGCGAGATGACGAGGAGGCTGGCCACAGGGGCCAAGTCGTACAGGGACAACGGCACCCTCGGCACAATAGACGCGGGGAACGGGACCGGCTTCTTCCCCTCGCTCTACTGGACCAGGGTCTCGGCCCCAGGCTGGAGGAGGATATCTTGGTTTGACGTCCTGAGCAAGTACTACTACACGGGCAAGAGGACCACGTGCCTTCACTGCCCCGTGGCCTGCCACAAGACTGTGGCCTCCAGGAGGTACGGGGGCTACGTAGAGCTTGAGTACGAGACCACAATGGCCTTGGCTGGGCTCACCGGGGTAGTTGACCCTGACGAGCTCATACAGCTGGCCCACGTCGTTGACGACATGGGCCTGGACTCCATAACGACGGGGAACGTGCTCGGCCTCCTCGCCTACCTCACCGAGAGGGGGGCCGTCAGCCCAGGGGAGGGGGTGAGGTTTGGGGACGCGGCCCGCATGAGGGAGCTCATATTCATGATAGCAAGGAGGGAGGGGGTAGGCAAGGTCCTCTCCCTGGGGGCCAAGGAGGCCGCCAAGGAGCTGGGTCACCCTGAGGCCGCGGTAGAGGTCAAGGGCCTCGAGCCGGCGGGCTACGACCCGAGGACGCTCAAGGGCATGGCGCTCAACTACGCTGTAGCTGAGAGGGGCGCCGACCACCTGTGGGCAAGCGCCTACGCTGTTGACATACCCGGCCTGGCGGGGGGCAGGCAGGCCACCGGGGAGGAGAAGGTTAGGGCCGTTATGGACCTGGAGGAGAGGAACGCGGTATATGACAGCGCCGTTCTCTGCAAGTTCGGCAGGAACGCCTACGGCTGGGACGAGCTGGTGAGGTCCCTTAACGCAGTCACAGGCTTCGACTACACGAAGGAGACGCTTAGGCAGGTCGCCCAGAGAATTATCGTGCTGCACAGGCTCATGAACGGCACCACAGTTGAGGAGGACAGGCTGCCCCCCAGGTGGCTCAGCGAGCCGGTGGAGTTCGAGGGCAAAAGCTACGTCGTCACAGAGGCCGAGTGGAGGTCCATGCTTATGACGTACTACAGGCTGAGGGGCTACGACGAGGAGGGCAGGCCCACTAAGGAGACTCTTGAGGCGCTCAGAGTTAGTTTAGTACAGACGGGCCAAGGATAGCCTAAAATAAGGCCCCTGCCACTGAGGATAGGCGGTGCCTGGCTTGAAGCAGCTCATTGCAATTCCTGAGAAGTGCACTGGCTGTGGTAGGTGCGAGCTCGCCTGCAGCTTCGAGCACTTCAAGGTCTTCGACCCCGAGCTCTCGGCAATTCACGTGCTTAGGCTGGAGAGGGAGCCCCTGGACGCCCCGCTCTTCTGCATACAGTGCGGCCTCTGCGCCATGGACGGCGTCTGCCCCCACAACGCCATATACAGGGACCCCAACACGTTCTCGGTCGTAATTGACAGGGCCAGGTGCGACGGCTGCGAGAGGTGCGTGGAGGTCTGCCCCTACGGCGTCATAACTATTGACCACGTGGAGAAGAAGGCCATAAAGTGCGACCTGTGCGGCGGCGACCCAGCGTGCGTCAAGGCGTGCCCTGAGGGCGCCCTGGCCTATGTCGACGTCAACGAGGCGGCCTACTACAAGCGCTACTTCTTCGCGAAGCTGCAGGAGAAGGCCATGGTGCCCATAGTGCCGTACCCGGCCGAGGGGTCCAGCCAGCTGAACAACAGGACCTGAAGAAGGGAGCAGCTCACCGGCTTTTGTCTAGATGGCCCTCCCTGGGGGCCTCGGCCCGGCCCTCAAGGGTTACCCTTACGGCCTCCGCTGACCTCACGAGCGCCGCGTAGTCGAGGTTCATGGACTTCTCGGCCTCGAGCACGTCGCTCACAGAGGCCCTGGTGGTGGAGGGGCCCGCGAGGGAGCAGTACTCAGGCACCTTTGCTGAGACGCCATAGGTCCCTATGGACCTCGCGACCCTCACTATGTCCTCCTTGTCCATCGCTATCAGCGGCCTCAGTATGGGCAGCTCTATTCCGTGCTCCTCAGCCTCAAGGTTCCACATGGTCTGGGAGGAGACCTGCGAGAGCGACTCCCCGGTCGTTATGGAGTGCGCCCCCTCTATGCGAGCTAGGGCCTCGGCGAGCCTGTAGAGGACCCTCTTGAGGGCTATAACCCTCAGGGGCCTCCTGACCTCGGCCAGGGCCTTCATGACTGGGACCCCGTCTATGAAGTAGACCTTTATGTCGTGGCGGCCCGCCCACGGCCTCAAAAGCTTAACCTCGCTCAGGACGGCCTCCCTGTGCTCCCTCCCCCCTATTGCAAGGTTCAGAACGACGGGCACGACGCCCCTCCTCATTATCATCCACGTCGCCACGGGGGAGTCTATGCCGCCTGAGACGAGGGCAACTGTTCTGCCGGCGACCCCGACCGGCAGCCCCCCGGGGCCCGCCTGAAGGGAGGTGTGGACGTAGGCCAGCCCCCTCTCAACCATGTCAACATACACCGTGACCTCGGGCGACTCAAGGTCCACCCCCGCGGACCCGCCCAGGAGGGCTGCCCCCAGTTCCCTGTTGACGTCAAGGCTGGTGAACCTGTCCTCGCTCAGCCTCCTGGCCCTCACGGCAAAGCGCCTCCCCCTGACGTCGTTAGCTGTCAGCTCCGCCGCCCTCCTCACCAGGTCCCCCAGGTCATCGTACCTGACCTCGCTGGCTACCGCGTAGTGGGCGAGGCCGAAGACCCTTGAGAGGGCGGAGGGGTCGCCGTCAACGTCTAGCACGAGGAGGCCCCCGTAGACCCTTGACGACCTGAGCCTCACGGCAGCTGATATGTTAGCTAGCAGCTCCCTGACCATGTGGAACCTCGTCTGCCTGCCCTTTATGCACAGCTCCCCCGCCAGGGTGGCCACAACCGCCGTCATTCTCTGTGCCGAGCTACGGCTGGGCAGGAGGCCCAAAAGGCTTAAGCATATGCCTCCAGGGCGTAAGTGAGCGCGCTAACGCCTATGGCGGCGAGGAGGCCTGAGGCGCACTCATACGCTGAGCCTGTGGGAGAACGCCTTTATTAGGACCATGTAATTCAGAACCTATAGAGGGATGACGGACCTCGCCACTCGCGGGGAGGGACCAGCGCGTTTTAACTTTGGGCGACACAGCACCTGGGAATAGGCTTGAGCGAGGAGGGAAACAAGTACGACGTGAGGAAGGACCCGAAGGTAATAAAGATAATGACCCAGCTCATGGCCCAGGGGGCCGTGATGCTTGAGCAGACCTGCCCCATATGTGGCCTCCCCCTCTTCAGGCTCAAGAACGGCGACGTCGTCTGCCCGCTCCACGGCAAGGTGTACATAGTTAACAGCGACGAGGAGGCTCGAGAGGTCGAGATAGACGAGACGCTTAGGAGGCTCGAGTACTTCGCCAGCGTCAGGCTGAGGGAGCTCATGGACAAGGGGGACGTGAGCGAGGCGGGGGACCTGCTCTCAATAATGGAGCAGGCCGAGAGGGTCATGAGGCTGAGACTCGAGAGGCTCTCGCCGAAGCCTCAGCAGCCGCAGCCCAGGCCTGCCCAGCAGCAGGCGAGGAGGGCCAGCGAGGAGGAGGGCGAGGAGGAGGGCTAGGCGCCGGCCTGCCTTGTCAGCCTCGAGAGGAGCGGCGACAGCTTCATGAGGCCGCTCTCGTCGTCCGGGGTCTCAGGCAGCACTAGCCTGACGCTCTCAAGCTTCAGAGCATTCATGAGGGCCCCCAGGAGCCTCGCGGACCCTCTGCCCCACAGCACGTCCCTCGCCCCCTCCAGCAGCTCCCTGGCGAGCCCGGGCACGGCAACGTCAAGTATCCTGAGTATGTTCATGCCGTTCACCTTCAGCTCTCCCCCCTCTACCTTGCCTATCACGTAGGCGTAGAGGGCCCTGCCCCTTGGGGACCTCTCGCAGCGGCCGCTGTTGGCCCTGCACTCGAGGTAGTCGACCGGGACCCAGCCGTCCACGTGCATGAGCTCGGCCTCCGCCAGGGAGAGCCTGAGGCTGAAGGTCACGGCCCTGTACCTGTAGATCACGTAGTCCTCCCTGCTCAGCTCCTCGGCGTCCTCCCAGAAGGCCCTGGCCTGGTACTGGTTCAGCTCAAGCCTCTGGAGAACCCTGCCCGTCACGAGGGGCGGGTCCCTGCACCTCAGCCCCCTCTCCCTGCAGGCGTCGAGGAGGAGTATCGCGGCGTCTATCATTGTGGAGAGGGATGCCCTCCTCAAGGTCTCTCACGCCTAAGGGCGCTGGCCTTAATTTAAAGCTTTAACCTAAGGCTTTAAGTAGGCATTCTACAGGCCCTGGGGAGCCATGGACAGGACAAGCGCTGGCTGGATGGCAGTTTACGTGGCCGGCTCGTCGCTGCTCTACTTCTTCGTTAAGGAGGGGCTGCTCTACGCGAGCCCCCTGGCCTTCACCGTGCTCAGGTTCGCGCTGTCAGCCCTTGTGATGCTGCCCCTGTCGAGGCGCCTCACCCTGGGCATGGACGTGGCCCTCCTGGCTGCCCTGGCGGCCTCGAGCTCGGTTGTGTGGGCCTGGGGCCTCTCCCTTGTGGAGCCGGCGACCTCAGCAAGCATAAGCTACTTCATGCCATTTATAGCAATGATAATGGGTTACCTGGCCCTGGGCGAGGGCCTTAGCAGGAGGGGGGCGACGGGCGTCGCAATAGGGGCTGTTGGCGTCTTGCTTTACGCCGTCGCGTCCCTGAGGACAAGGAGCTCCGCCCTCGGCGTCGCCCTGACCCTTCTGAACACCGCCCTCTGGGCTGGCTACACGGTGCTCTACAGGGTCATAGCTGTCAGAAGGGGAGGGAGTGTTGACATGCCCTCAGTCAACCTCACCATGTTCGTCCTCGGCACAGCCATTATGCTCCCCTTCCTGGCCCTCGACCCCGCTCCCCTGAGGCTCAACGTTAAGCTCGCCGAGAGCCTCGCGTGGGCCTCAACCCTTGGAGGGGCCCTCCAGTTCCTCTCCTGGAGCAAGGTCCTCGAGAGGATGAGGGTCTCCACCGCAACGCTGCTGAGCTACTCGGTGCCGGCCGTGGCCGCTGGCATACAGGCGGCCGTGGGGGAGCCCATAAACGTAGTGCAGGCCGCCGGCCTCGGGGTCATGGTGCTCGGGGCCTTCGTTGCCTTGAGCTAAAGCTTAAAGGCGCGCCATAGAGCCCCCTCTACGGTGACGGCTGTGTCGGAGATACAGATAACGCCCGTCAGGCAGCCGAGGTGGTCGTCGGTCCACAGCCACATAAGGGGCCTTGGCCTTGACAAGAACGGGAAGGCCCTGCTGGCGGCCGACGGCATGATAGGGCAGACCGAGGCCAGGGAGGCGGCGGGAGTCGTAGTTGGGATGGTCAAGGAGGGCAGGCTGGGCGGCAAGGGGGTCCTGATAGTAGGCCCCAGCGGCACAGGCAAGACAGCCATAGCCGTCGCCATGGCTAGGGAGCTGGGGGAGGACACGCCCTTCGTCGCAGTGAACGGGGCCGAGGTGCTTGCAGCCGAGAACAAGGCGGAGTTCCTGATGCAGGCCCTGAGGAGGGCAATGGGCGTGAGGATGAGGGATGAGAGGGAGGTGGTGACGGGCGTCGTCACCGACCTCAAGTACATCAAGAGGACCTCCCCGTTCTCGCCCCTGCCTGTCCTGGGAGGTGCTAAGGTGACGCTTGAGACCAAGGACGACTCTGGCACCTTCACGGTTGGCCCGGAGGTCGCCCAGCAGTTCCAGGAGCTCGGCATAAGGAAGGGCGACGTGATAATAATTGACATCAACACGGGCGAGGTGAGGAGGCTTGGCAGGGTGGCAGAGAAGGCCGCCGTCAAATACGACATAGACGTAGCAGGGAGCGTCGAGGTTCCGAGCGGCAAGGTGAGGTCGAGGAGGGAGATAGTTAGGACGCTCACGCTTCACGACATAGACGCCTCGATAGCGGCCCAGAGGGCTGCCTTCACCATATTCGGCTTCCTGAGGGAGGAGAGCGCCATAAGCGACGAGGTCAGGGCCAGGACCGATGAGCTCGTCAAGAAGCTGAGGGACGACGGGAAGGCGGAGCTCGTGCCCGGCATACTATTCATAGACGACGCGCACATGCTTGACATAGAGGCCTACAACTTCCTGACGAAGGCCATGGAGGGCGAGTTCGCCCCGATAATGGTGCTGGCAACAAACAGGGGCATGACGACCATAAGGGGCACCGAGGAGGTGTCGCCCCACGGGATGCCGAGGGACCTGCTTGACAGGCTGCTGATAATAACGACGAGGCCCTACACAGAGGACGAGGTAAGGGAGATAATAAAGGTCAGGGCCTCCGAGGAGGACGTGGAGCTCAGTGACGACGCCCTTGCGGCCCTAACTAAGATAGGCGTTGAGAGGAGCCTGAGGTACTCTGTGCAGCTGCTTCAGCCCGCAAAGCTCGTTGCCGAGAGGAGAGGGTCAAGCAGGGTTGAGGCCAGCGACGTGGAGCAGGTGTCAAAGCTGTTCGTGGACCTCAGGACAAGCATAGACTACGTGGAGAAGTACAAGGACCTCCTCCTGCGCTGAGCCTGAGGCCTTTCCGCCTCACCTTAAAGGGCCCCAAGCCTCCTGAGCAGCTCCCCCATCGACTCAAGGAAGCCCCTTTCCATGAAGCTCTCAAGCCTCTCGGAGGGCCTCAGCAGGGGCGCGCCCGCGTACCCCCTGCCCAGCTCCCCCAGGACACCCAGGAGCCTGTTCACCTGCTCCTCCGGCACCCTGAGGGCGTAGACCGTGTGGGTGCTCGTCTCAGGCCTCCTCACGTCCTCTATAAGGCCTGCCTCGGAGCACCTGTCGAAGGCGACAAGCATTGAGGCCAGCTTCGTCACGGGCACCCTGTAGGCGTAGCCCCTCAGGCCGCCTGATGTAATGTACTCCATGACTGACCTGTTGTCAGGCATGAAGACCGGCCCCCTGACCCTTAAGCCCCTCCTCCTGGCCTCCTCCATGAGCCACGAGACCCTCTCGTAGCTGCTCCTGCTGTTTGCCTTGGCCACAACCTCAACCGGGGAGTCGTCAACGACCTCCTTGAGGGGCAGGTAGAGCGTGTTGTCAGAGGTCACGCCCACGTCGGCGACGCTGGCGTAGTCCAGCTCCTCGGCCACCTCGTCGGGCAGCCTGCCGGCCAGGGAGACGCCCATCAGGTCAGGGGCCACTATGACCAGCCCCCTTCCCCTCGACAGGGCGTCCATTATGAACCTGGCCATGTGCTCGGCCCTGTCCCCCTCGGGGACCTCAGCTACCCTCTCGTACTCGTATATCTCGGCAAAGTTGAAGGAGCTGAGGAGGGCGCTAAGTATGGGCACCTCGTCAACGCTGGGCTCGTGGACGCTCTTGACGAGAAGGGACACCTCCCTGCTGGCGGGGGCCTCTGGCGGCGAGTACTCCTTGAGCTCCACCGTGGCCCTGTAGACCCTTGAGGTCATGTATATGTCCTTGAGCTCCTCGGCGCACTCCTCAAGCGAGGCCTTCAACTGGGCTGCCGCTCTAGACTTAACTGCCAGAGATTTTATGTGAAGTGCCGTACTGTAGCAGTTTTGATTTTCATAGTTCACGTGATATGTTTTCATCGCCTCACCCTTATTTCCCGCGCCCCGCCCGGGCTTTCATCGGGCCTGAGGACTCAGGGCCGCCCCAGGGGCCCCACATCTTGAGCGTCCTGTTACATACCTCCTGTGCATGTTGTGTTATAATAATACCTTTGAACCTATACGAAAGCCAAAACAGCTACGAAGGGCGGATCTGCATCGGCTCCCTATTTGAGGCACTAATAACAATGAAATAGTGTAAAGGGCTTCCATTTTCATGAAGAGTGCCCAGCCTCCCCCAGGCGGTCAGGCCTCAGGTGTTTAAGCTTTAGCCAGCCTCTCGTCAAACTCTATCCTGAGCCCCCTTAGGGCCCTCATTACTGAGTCCCTGTAGGCCTCGACCCTCTCCCTGGGCACCTTGGCCTCGGCCTGCCTGAGCACCAGGTCCTCAACGACGGCGTACTTCTTGTAGGTCTCGTTCAGCCTCCTCCAGTCAATGCCCTTAAGGGCCTGCTCCACCTCGGGGTCCCTCTTTATTATGTCGGCCAGCATGAGCACCGATATTATGGGGTAGCCCACGTAGCCCCTTAGCTTAGTGCCGTTGTCGTCGCTGTAGGCCCTGAGCGCCTTTCCCTCCTTTACTACCTTCACGTGGTACCTCCTGTCGCCCTCGCTGCTCGTCACCACCGCCTCAAGCACGTCAGGGCTGAGGGTGCTCAGCATCTGCACCCTGCCGTCAGCTATGGCCCCGGCCGCCTCGAGGACCTTTATCCTTGGGGGCTGCCTGAGCGTGAGCCTCACCACTTAAATTTTAGTGCCGGCGGCTATAACTGGGGTTCGGCTTGTCCGAGGTATGGGAGCTCCCGGGAGCCCGCTTCGACTCCTCGCAGAAGGGGGTCGCGGTCATACCCATAGGCTCAGTTGAGAGGCACGGGGACCACCTGCCCCTCGGCACCGACGCCATAGAGGCCATCTGGGTCGCCCAGAGGGTCGCCGAGAAGGTAGGGGCACACCTCTTCCCTCCAATCTGGTACGGCATATCGCCCAGCCTAGCGAGGTTCCCCGGCACTATAAACGTTGAGGCCGACGCCTTCATTGCGTACGTCAGGGGCGTGCTCAGGGAGATAGCAAGGAACGGCTACAGGCTCATAGTAGTGATAAACGGCCACGGCGGCAACAGCACTGCTATAAGGGTGGCCATGAAGGACGCCGCCTACTCGACAGGGGCGACCATAGTAATGTTCGACTGGTGGAGGGACGCCGGCAAGGAGGCGCTCAGGCAGCTCTTCACGGCGCCGGGGCACGCGGGCGAGGACGAGACAAGCGCCATGCTTTACATAGATGGGAGCCACGTTGACATGGGCGCGGCAAAGGTTAACGCCACCGGCTGGTCGCCCTCTGCGGAGGGGGAGGCCAAGGACCTCAGCGCCCTGAGGAACTCAATAATCTACCTGCAGGGCGCGGCCATAGAGTCCCCAGCAGTTGACGAGGCCCTGTACCCCCACGCGGTCCTCGGCGACCCAACAAAGGCCTCAGCTGAAAGGGGAGCAAAGTGGCTTGAGGCTGTGGTTAACGAGATAGTCGACAGGGTCAGGGCGCTTGCGGGCACCCTTGGTGTGTCTCTTCCCCGCCCCTAAACATGCCGGTTATCACGTAGGCCGCCGCGACCGCCAGGAAAGCCAGGGCCAGCTCCATTATGCTCACCGTGTTTATCCCCTGCTGGGTTATAGAGTTGGCGACCATCTCCCTGACTATGACTATCATGGCCACCTCAACTATGCTCCTTATTGATATGTAGCCCTCCCTCACACTTATCACTATGGTCCTCATGAGGTCGGCCGCCAGGAGCATGATAATTACGAGGTCCACCATGATTAATATGGTCACGTGGGCGGCGGCCGCGTCGCCTGAGGACAGCTGCGCCGAGGCGGTCATGACCTCCACCATCAGGTCCCAGAGCGAGAGGACCATAACTACTATTATTGCAACGGCTATGATAAGCTCAACTGCAATCAGGAGGAGCCTTGAGGACTCTCCAAGGCTCGCTGCCAACAAATTTCCCTACAGGTCCCTTGCGGTCGGCAAAATATATATTCACGGGTCCTTCTGTATCTCCTGTATCCTCTTCCTTGCCTCCTCAAGGGCCATCGAGTCGCTCGGCTTCGTCGTCCTTGGGTCGAACGGGTACTGGCTCATGACAAGCTTGACGTCCCCCGTCTCAAGCTGAACGAACAGCTGGGGGAGCCACGCCATGCCGAGGTCGTCCTCGTCGCCGTAGTACCTGGGCAGCCTCCTGGCGGGCCTGTTGCCGAACCTCAGGCAGAGGTTATGGAAGGGTAGTTGGCCTCCCTGACCTCAGGCTTAACTGCCACGGCGCCCCTGAGAATACTCTCGGACTCAGCCAGGGGGCCGACACTATCCCCCTCCCATATGCCCTCCTCGCCGCGAGGGAGGCCGGGCACCCACGCCGCTCGACAAGCCGGCCCCTGAGAGGCGTTGCCTTCCTGAGGGCCATTAAAGGCGCTCGGGAAGGGGATTTGACTACGTGTTGAACGGCGGCCTGTAGTTGCCCTTCTTTGCCTTGTAGTCCTCCAGGTCCCCCTTGACCCTCTGGTACGTGTAATCCGATGCCCTGCCCTCCTTCTTGGCCTCCTCTATGACCTGCTCGCTCTTCTGCTCCAGCCTGTCAATTATCGGTATCCTCACCCCCTTCTCCCTGGCCACGGCCAGCGACCTTGGATAGCCGGCGTGGGCGTGCCTCACGACGCCCATGCCAGGGTCAACGGTGAACAGCCTTATTGCCTTCTGCTCCGCCAGCTCAGTGCCGTCAACCACCATGCCGAAGCCGGCGTGTATGGCGTAGCCTATGCCGACGCCGCCGCCGTGGTGGAAGCAGGTCCAGGTAGCCCCCACGGCCGTGTTGAGGGCGTAGTTGAGCACCGGCCAGTCCCCTACGGCGTCACTGCCGTCCAACATGCCCTCGGTCTCCCTGAAGGGTGAAGCCACGGAGCCGGCGTCGAGGTGGTCCCTGCCGAACCATATTGGGCCTGAGAGGTCGCCCCTCCTGACCATCTGGCTCACGACCTTGCCGAAGAGGGCCCTCTCACCGTAGCCCAGGTAGACTACCCTGGCCGGGAGGCCCTGGAACTTGACGTACCTGTGGGCGGCCTTTATCCACCTGGCGAGCCTCTGGTTCCTGCCGAAGAGCTCAAGTAGGACGTCATCGAGCTTGTATATGTCATTCGGGTCGCCGGTGAGGCTGGTCCACCTGAAGGGCCCCCTGCCCTCCTCGAAGAGGGGCCTCATGAACTCCATCTGGCCAGGTATCTTGAAGGCCTCTGTCAGTCCAGCGTCGTAGGCCTGCTTCCTGAGGTTGTTGCCGTACTCAAACGTGACCGCCCCCCTCGCCTGGAGCTCAAGCATGAGCTGGACGTGCCTCTTCATTGTCTGCCTGGCGAGATCCATGTACTTCTGCGGGTCCTGGGCCCTCAGCCTCTCGGCCTCCTCGACGCTCAGCCCCTGGGGCACGTAGGAGAGGGGGTCGTGGGCGGGCGTCTGGTCGCTCAGCACGTCCGGCACGACGTTCTCCTTTATTAGCCTCTCCAGGAGGTCCACCGCGTTGGCCAGGATCCCTATGCTCGTGGGGGTTCCAGACCTCTTGGCCTCAAGGGCCATGTCAATGGCCTTGTCTACGTCGTCGGTCCACGTGTCCAGGTAGCCGGTCTGTATCATACGCTCAATCATCCTCCTGTCGACGTCTGCGATCAGCGCAACGCCGCCCAGCATCTTAACGGCCAGGGGCTGGGCCCCTCCCATGTTGCCGAGGCCTGCGCTGACGTAGAGCCTCCCATTCATGGTGCCGTAGAACCTCTCGGCGGCCGCCCCTATGGTCTCGTAGGTTCCCTGCAGGACGCCCTGGGTGCCTATGTAGGCCCAGCAGCCCGCGGTCATCTGGTGGAAGCTTATGAGCCCCTTGGCCTCGAGCTCCCTGAAGTAGCTCCAGTCGGCCCACTTGGGCACGAGCATGGCGTTGCTCATGACAACCCTCGGGGCCCTGGCGTCAGTCTTGAAGACCGCCACGGGCTGGCCGCTCTGTACAGCCAAGGTGTCGTCGCTCTCCATGGTAAGCAGCGTGTTAACTATGGCCTCAAAGTCGTCCCAGGACCTCGCAGCCTTGCCAGTGCCGCCGTACACTATGAGGTTCTTGGGGTCCTTGGCCACCATGGGGTCAAGGACGTGGAAGAGCATCCTCAGGATGCCCTCTATCTGCCAGTCCCTGCTCCTCACGTGCAGCTCAGGGCCTGTTATCGCGTGCACGGTGCGCGTCTCAGGGTCGTAGAGGCCCTCGGATATGAGCTCCTCTATGGGCTGCCCCCTGTACTTAGACGGGACGGACAAGCGAAGCACCGCGACGCATGTATACATTTCAAATATTTATGCGTTGAACTTGAGGCGACAGCGGCCCTGAAGGCGCCACGCTTTAAGCCTCGGCTAGGCCTATGCCCAAGGTAGTGGGCATGCTTGTCAGGAGGGCGAGGCTGCTCAAGGACCCAGGTGACGTCAGGGTCGGCGACCTAAGGCCCCTGGTGCCCCTGGTCGGCGTCCCGTGGGACTGGTCCACGGCGGGGAGGCCAGGGGCCAGGTTCGCGCCCTCCGCCATAAGGTCGGAGCTCCTGTCGTACACGCCCCTCTCCGAGGACCTCGGCTGCCTCAGCGTCGGCTTCGACGACCTTGGCGACGTGGACGTCGCAGGAGGGGACCCTGCGCTCACGGGCTCAAGGGCTATAGAGGCCGCCAGGAAGGCCATGGATGTAGCGAGGGGGAGGGGGACCCCTGCTGTCTTCCTTGGCGGTGACCACTCCATAACAGCGTGGACCGCCAGGCCCTTCGCCGAGGCCGGCTCCACTACAGTTGTGCTGGACTCCCACTACGACCTCAGGAGGCTCAGCGAGGGCGTGACCAGCGGGGCCTGGCTCAGGGAGCTGGCGGAGTCCACGAAAGTCAAGGCAGTTGTCGTTGGCGTCTCAGACTACATGAACCCTCCCTACGCCAGGCAGAGGGCCAGGGAGCTGGGCGTCGAGGTCATAACAAGGCAGCAGCTCCTGAGGGACCTCGATGGGTCCCTCGGGCGCCTCAGGGGGCTTGTCAGGGGCTCAGAGGTCTACCTCAGCATAGACGTTGACCACCTTGCCCAGGCCTACGCCCCAGGGGTTAACAGCCCGAGCCCCCTGGGCATGACGCCGCAGGAGAGCCTGGCTGTGATGGAGGCCGTGACCTCATCAGCCAGGGTTGTGGGCATAGACGTGACTGAGGTTGTGCCCCAGCTCGACCCCTCGGGGCTCACCGTGAGGCTGGCCGCCGCCCTGCTGCTCAGGGCCGTTCACCTTGCCATTGCCAAGGGTGAGGCGCATGGCCGTTAATCTCTGCGCTGGCAGGGGGCTGAGCGTCGAGGACATATGTTCAGCCTCCATTAACTCCCCGGTTAACATCTGCGAGGCCTCCCTCGGCGCCCTCAGAAGCTCAAGGGCGACCTACGAGTCCTCCCCCAACGTCTACGGCCGCTCCACGGGCCTTGGGGCCCTGGCCTCAGTCAGGGAGGGCGAGTGGGAGGGGAGGGAGGACAAGGTACTTGTTGAGCACGACGTCGGCCTGGGCCCTCAGGCCCCCAGGGAGGTCGTGAGGGCTGCCATGGTTGTCAGAGCGTCCCAGATGGCGCAGGGCTACGCCCCGGTCAGGCCTGAGGTAAGCGCGAGGCTCGCTGAGGCGCTCAACGCTGACGTAGTGCCTGTGGTCCAGCTCGAGGGGAGCGTCGGGGCCAGCGGCGAACTCGCCCCGCTGGCGAGGATAGCCAGGTGCATCTACAGGGGCGATGGCATGGCCACTTACAGGGGCAGGGTCGTGAGGTGCTCCGAGGCCCTTGAGCAGGCCGGCCTTAAGCCTATAGAGCTGGCCCCGGGCGAGGCGCTTGCGATAATAAACAGCAACGCCTTCAGTGTCGGCATGGCGGCCCTGGGAGTCTGCGCCTCCCTGAGGCTAATCAGGGAGTCCCTCAGGGTGCTCTCTAAAACACTGAGCGTCACGGGCTGCAACCCTCAGCACTTCTCCGAGGCCGTCGCTGACTCTAAGAGGCTTGGGGGCGTGAGGGAGGTCATAGAGTCAATGGCGTCTTCCGCCTGCGCCAAGGCCCCGAGGCTCCAGGACCCCTACTGCATAAGGTGCGTCCCCCAGGTCTACGGGGCCGCCCTTGAGGCCCTGAGGTTCGCCGAGGGCGTCGTGGAGGCGGAGGCCTCTTCCTCCTCAGACAACCCGTTCGTGAGCGGCGGCTCCGTCTACCACGCCTGCAACTTCCACGCGGCAGGCGCCGCCATAGCTGCTGACGTCGCCAAGGTTGCGCTGGCCCACGTGGGCAACATGGTTGAGAGGAGGACCGCCCACCTCCTCAGCCAGCAGACGACTGGCCTGCCTGACTTCCTCGCGGTGAAGGGCACCGTGGTCGGCGCCATGATATACCAGTACGCGGCCGCCTCCCTCGCAGCTAAGCTGAGGCTCCTGGCCTCCCCAGGCTCCGTGCACTCCATACCGACAAGCGGCGCCCAGGAGGACGTGGTCTCCATGGCCCCCAACGCGGCCCTTGACCTCCTCAGGGCCAGCGCTGCCCTTGCTAGGCTCATAGCGGTTGAGGACGCCCTGGCCTCCCAGGCCGAGAGGGTCTCAGGGGGGCTGCAGCCGCAGGACCCGAGGGAGGCCATAGAGACATCGGTGAGGAGGGTCGTGGAGGCCGTGGGCCTCAGCTTCCTCTCAGGCCTTGCCTGAGGTGGTAGCTTGCCAAGGGCAGACCTTGTCATCTATAACGCTAACATCGTCCTCTTCGAGTCGCCCCCCGTCGTCAGCTCGGGCCAGGTGAGGGTGCTGGAGGGCGGCGAGGTGGCGGTTGCCTCAGGCGCCATAGTTGCCGTGGGCCAGAGGGGCGAGGTGAGGGGCACCTTCTCAGGCCAGGAGGTTAACGCGGGCGGCAGGCTGCTGACCCCGGGCCTTGTGGATATGCACACCCATGCCATATTCGCTGGCAGCAGAGACGACGAGCTTGAGGCGAAGCTCGAGGGCGTAAGCTACGCCGAGATACTGAGAAGAGGGGGAGGGATCTACAGGACCGTCAGGGCCACCAGGGCCGCCAGCGACGGGGAGCTGAAGGGCCTGCTCGTCGCAAGACTTAAGACGATGCTAAGCCTTGGGACCACCACGGCCGAGGTCAAGAGCGGCTACAGCCTGGACTACGAGGGCGAGCTGAGGCTCCTGAGGCTGATAGCTGAGGCCTCCAGGGAGGCGGGGGTTGACGTCGTTCCAACGCTCCTGGCCCACGTGCCGCCTGAGGACTCAAGGGAGGGGGAGGCGAGGAGGGCCTACGTTAGGGGCTTCGCCGAGCTCGCAAGGAGGGCCGTGGGCCTCGCCAGGTTTGCTGACGTCTTCTGCGATGAGGGGGCCTTCACGCCTGAGGAGGCAAGGGTAATACTTGGGGGGGCCAGGGCGGCGGGGCTCGGGGTAAGGGCGCATGCCGACCAGCTGACAAGGGTGGGGTGCGCTGAGGCCGCGGCCGACACAGGGGCCCTCTCGGTTGACCACCTTGAGGTGTCGGACGAGCGCTCCATCAAGGCGCTGGCCTCCGCCGGCTCCTTCGCGGGCCTCCTGCCCGCGAGCCTGCTAGCGACCATGGGGAGCTCGAGGCCTCCCGTGCCCCTTCTCAGGCTTCACAGGGTCCCCGCGGCCCTGGGCAGCGACCTGAGCGCCAACAGCGTAATGCCCTCTATGCAGACAGCCCTGGACCTCGCCATATACCTCTACGGCCTGACCCAGGCCGAGGCCATAGCGGCTGCCACCGTGAACGCCGCCCTCTCCCTGGGCCTCAGGGACAGGGGGATCGTAAGGGTGGGGGCCAGGGCCGACCTGGACCTCTGGGACATCGAGAGGCTCAGCCAGCTCGGCTACGAGTGGGGCAGGGACAGGGTGTTAATGGTTTTGAGCCGCGGCTCTGCGGTGAAGGGCATCGTCTAAGGGTAGACCCTCAGGCCGCCCACGTAGGCCTCCAGCGTCCTGACCCCCTTGAGCTCGTCGGGCTCGACCTCCAGCGGGTCGCGGGAGGCCACTATTAGGTCGGCTAAGGAGCCGACCTCAAGGCTCCCTAGCCTCTCGTCCCCTAGAACCTCAGCCGAGCCCCTTGTGTAGGCGTGAAGCGCCTCCTCAGCGCTAAGCGCCTGACCCACGCCCTCAAGCCCTCCAGTGGCCGCCGCAAGGTTAAGCCAGGGGTCCGTTGGGCTGACTGGGGCGTCCGTCGAGAGCCCTAAAGCCGCTCCAGCGCTGAGCATTTCCCTGAACCTGTAGGCCCACCTGACCCTGTCGCCCAGCCTCGACCTTATCCAGGGAGCGTCGTCAACCCTAAACATGGGCTGAATCGCTATCCTCAGGCCCCTGAGGGCTGGCAGCTGGTCGTCCCTGACAAGGGAGGCGTGCTCAACCCTGAGGTGCTCCCTCATCCCCTTGGAGCCCCTGAGGAGGACGTCAAGGGCGGCGTCGCCTATGGCATGAACCGCGACCTGGAGCCCGAGGGCGCTGGCCCTCCTCAGAGTTGCGCTCATGTAGGCCTCGTCCACGAGCGCCCTGCCCCTGTTGCCAGGGTCATCACTGTATTGCTCGCTCAGGTACGCGGTCCTGGCCCCGAGGGAGCCGTCGGCGAACACCTTGATGCCGCTGACTTTAACCATGTCATTGCCGAAGCCGCCGTGAACGCCGAGGGCCTCAAGGAGGCCCAGCGCGTCAGCGTCGAGGTAGAGCCTCAGCCTTATGGGCAGGGAGCCCGAGGTCAGGCCAGGCATAAGCTTGAGTGGCACGTTAATGAAGCCGACCGCCGTGATTCCCTGGGAGACGAGCCTCCTGGCCTCGGCCTCAACGTAAGTCATGTACTCCTCGGGCCCCGGCTCGAGCTGCCTCAGCGCCCTGATCACCGCGTCCTCCCTTATGACCCCTGTCGGGGACCCGTCGGGCCCCCTGTCTATGAAGCCGCTGAGGCCGCTGAGGTCCAACGACCCCAGGGCTGAGGAGCTCACCAGGGCAGCGTGGCCGCAGACCCTTATCAGAAGGGCAGGCCTGTCACCAACTATGTCATCTATGTCAGCGGATGTCGGCGTCCTCCCCATGAGGTTGTCGTCCCAGCCCCTGCCGAGCACCACGCTTAAGCTGGGGTGGGCCTTAAGGTAGTCCCTGACCCTGGCCCTCAGCTCCTCGACGCTCTTAACACCCCTGAGGTCAACGCCCTCGTCCTGGATGGCGAGGCCGCTCAGGTGCATGTGCGCATCTATGAAGCCCGGCATGCCGACGCCCCTGCTGACGTCGACCTCATCGCACTCGAGCTCCCTGCAGGCCGCCTCGATGCGCCTGCTGTCACCGGCGAGCACAACGGTCCCGTTAACAGCCAGCAGCGAGTCCACGACCTTGGTCGGCCCAAAGGAGGTGTAGATCCTCCCGAAGAAGGCGGTTGACCTCAAGGGCTCACCTTCCTCACTTCCTCTTTATGAGCGGGAAGTCCTCAACCTTGGCCTCCCCCGACCTGCCCCTCTCGTCAACGACTGCGACGCTCTCACCGAGCAGGGCGTACCTCACGTCTATGTAAGCCTGCCCCACGCCCCTCTGCAGCACGGGGCTGAAGGTGCCGCTGGTCACCCAGCCGACGTCAACGTCATCAACCTTTAGCCTGTAGCCGCCCCTCGGTATGAACCTGGCCGAGGACTTCTTCATCTCTAGCCCGACCCTGACCCACCTCACCCCCTCCCTCCTGCAGGCCCTCAGCGCCGTCTCGCCTATGAAGCCGCTCTTGCCCCAGTCTATGGCGCCCATGCCGTACCTTAGGCTGAGGGCGCAGGGGAACCTCAGCGGGTCCTCGCCGTACTCGTTGCCGCCAAGGACGAAGCCCATCTCTATCCTGAGGGTGTCCCTCGCCGCTATGCCCACAGGCTTAGCCCCCAGCTCGAGGGCCCTCCTGTAGATCCTCTCCGCCTGCCCAGGCTCCGCCCACACCTCAAAGCCGTCCTCGCCCGTCCAACCGCTCCTGCTCACCAGGAAGGCCTTAGCGTCGCCAAGCTGGACGTCATTTATGAACTGTAACGGCTTAAGGGAGCCCGCCTCCTTGAGCCCCATGCCCTCCATGACCTCGACGCTCCTCGGCCCCTGTATAGCTAGCATGACATAGGTTGACGTCAGGTCCTCAAGCTTCACCTTCAGGCCCCTCGAGGAGGCCGCCTGGAGCAGGTGCGCCTTCATCCTCTCAGTCACAGCGGCGTTTGGCACCGCGAGCCACTCGCTGTCGGAGACCCTGTACCACATCTCGTCGTCTATTACCCTCGCCAGCTCCGTTAAGGCAAGTGTTGGGCCGCTCATGAAGCCCTGCCTCGTGGCTGAGACCTTCTTTGTGAATACTACATCTAGGAGCTCTTCTGCGTCATCGCCGGTCAGCCTTAGCCTGCCCATGTGGCTTATGTCAAAGATCCCCACTGAGGTCCTCACAGCCATGTGCTCCTCCACGGTCGAGGTGTATATCATGGGGACGCTCCAGCCCGCGAACTCCCCGAAGGAGGCCCCGAGGCCCTCGTGGAGCTGGGCCAGCTGTATGACCTTGAGCGACAAGCTTGGCACCTCTGAGGGCCTGCCCGAGGAAGATTAAAAGCTGGGAAGTGAGGAGGGCAAGTTCAGCTCAGAAGATGTCCACGTAGGAGATCCTGAGCTGCTTGCTGGCCTCGTCAAGGCGCCTCCAGTCCTCGTAGGAGAGCGACCAGCCCACGGCCCCAGCGTTCTCCTGGGCCTGCTCAGGCGTCTTAGCCCCAGGTATCGGGAGCACAGAGCTGCTGGCCCTCAGCAGGAAGTTGAGGGCCACCTGGGCCGGGGTCCTGTCGTACTTCTCTGCGACCTCCTTCAGCTCCTCGGCCAGCTTGAGTATCTGCGAGTAGTTCTCGGGCCTGAAGAGCTGGTTGCCCCTCCTGACGTCTGTGAACTTTGAGACCTCCTCCAGCGTGTACTTGCCCAGCACCGCTGCCTGGGCCAGCGGGCTCCAGGCCAGCACGGTCATATTGTTGGCCTCAGCGTATGGTATGTGCTCCTGCTCCGCGCGCCTCTCAACTATGTTGTACCTGAGCTCAAGTAGCTCGACGTCATACTTTGCCAGGCAGTAGCGGAACTCCTCTATCAGGGACACGGGGTAGTTGCTCAGCCCTACGTACCTGACCTTGCCCATGGCTATGAGCCTCTCGAAGGCCCTCGCGTACTCGCACGTGGGTATGTTGTGCCACGCCGGCGGCCAGTGCGCTAGGAGGGCGTCTATGAAGCTCACCTGCAGCCTCCTAAGGCTGCCGTCTACTGCCCTGAAGACGTCATCGTAGCCAAGGAAGTGGGCCGGTATCTTGGTCACTATGAGAACGTCGCCCCTGTTGACCTGGAGCTCCCTCAGCGCGCTCCCTATAAACTTCTCGCTCATGCCGTTGCCGTAGACCATTGCCGTGTCTATGAGGGTTACGCCGCTCTCAAGGGCCTTGGCTATGGTTGCCTTGGCCTGCTGGTACTCCGTGACCCCCCAGGCGTCGCTGAACTCCCAGGCGCCGAGGCCTATCCTTGAGACCTTCTCCTTTGTGGAGCCGAGCTCCGTGTACTCCATGCCCATTCTCTCACCGCAATAAGCCTGCTGAGGGTCCTTTTATGTCTATGTACTTGGGGTCGGTCTCCTGACAACGTTGATAAGCGGGTCTATGTTAGTTACCCTGACCTCGACCCTGTCGCCGTCCTGCAGGTACCTGCCCCTTGGGTGTCCCACGCCTGGAGGCGTGCCAGTGAATATGAGGTCCCCGGGCATGAGCTTCATGTACTTTGAGATCTCAGCCACTATCCCGGCGAAGTCGTACGTCATATCGCCCGCACAGCCGCGCTGCACCCTCTCGCCGTTGAGGTACGTCTCAACGCACAGCCCCTCGAGCTCTGGGTAGCCCTCAACTACCTTAAGGTAGGGCCCCGTGGGGGAGAACGTGTCAACGCTCTTAGAGAGGCACCAGGGCATGCACTCGTCGTACTGGAGGTCCCTGGCGGTCACGTCGTTGCCGGCCATGTAGCCAAGTATGGCCTCCTGCGCCTCCCTCCTGCTCGCCCCCTTGACGGGCCTGCCCATCACTATGACAACCTCGCCCTCGTAGTCAGGCTTTGAGACAAGCCCTGGCACCTCTATCACGTGAAGGTTGCCTATGAGCGCGCTGGGGGCCTTCATGAAGAACACGGGCCTCTCTACCGACTTCATCTCCCTGGCGTGGGCCGCGTAGTTCTTCCCTATGCCTATTATCTTAGAGGGGGTCGGCACCGGGGGCTCAAGGGGGCTTGACAGGTCCTGGACCCTGTCCCCGGCCTCCAGGCCGTCCACGAGCCTCAGCGGGTCCCTGTAGAAGGCCGCCGGGTCAACCGGGGAGGAGTTAAGCAGGGCGAGGCGAACCTCACCCCCCTCAACTATAGCAAGCCTCTGGGACCCGCCAAACAGGACAGTCGCGAGCCTCAAGCGCTTCGCCTCGGACCTGTATGCGCCTTAGGTTAAAAGCCCGTCGCCCAAGGCGAGCGCCACTGTCAAGCTTTTAAAATGCCGCACCCGGCTCTAAGCCGGAAGACCAGGTGCGTTTGGGTTGGCAGCGAGCCAGGAAAAGAAGGTCATGAACCCGCTGAGGTACCTCAGGGAGGCCGTCAGCACCCAGATATACGTCAAGCTGAAGGACGGCACTGAGTACGTGGGCCTCCTGCTGGTCACGGACTCAACCATGAACTTGGTGCTTGACAACTCCGTTGAGGTCAAGGACGGCAGGCAGGTGGTCGCGAAGCTGGGCAAGATACTGATAAGGGGCAGCGTGGTGCAGTATGTCAGCTTCAACCCGGAGCTGGCGGCTCCTGACGTGGCCTCAAGGTAGCCTACTTTCAGAAGTTGAAAGGTATAAATATTGGTAAGGTGAACGGCTTGGAAGGGCGCGGACAAGTGGGAATTAGAACCGTGCTGATAGGCGCAGGAGGTGGTAGCTCCTACTTCCTGGTGGGCCTCGAGAGGCTTAAGTCAAGGGAGGTACCGCCTGTCGGCATACCCCTGGCGGGGCTCCTGAGGGCCCACAGGCCTGAAGACATAAACGTTGTCGCTGTCTACGACGTTGATAACTCCAAGGTAGGCAGGGACATGTACTCCATAGCCTCCAAGCTTGTGCCGGCCAGCAACATACCGAGGAGCCTTAAGGACATAGTGGTCAGCAGGGGCCTCCACTGCGGCAGCCTCGGCGGCCTTAACGTAGATGCCACAGGCCTTGAGGACGTCATAGGGAGCCCCGAGAGGGCCTTCGAGGAGTTCGTAAACCAGCTCGCGAAGCTGAGGCCAGACGTCATAGTAAACGTGATAACGACAGAGCCCATGAGGTTCGTCGACAGCGAGGGGGAGCTGGTGAGGCTTGCCCCCCAGTGCGCCCTCGGCGCCACCTTGGCTTACGCCTACGCTGCGGCTGAGTACTCGACCAAGACTGGGAACCCGGTCGCGTTCATAAACCTCACCCCTCCCGCGACTGCTAACAGCCCGGGCGTCGTGAGCGCCTTTGAGAGGGCCGGGGCCCTGGTTATGGGGGACGACGCCGCAACTGGGGCTACGCCGCTGACGGCTGACCTGCTTGAGCACATGGCTGAGAGGGGCAGGAGGGTTCTCTCAATAGCGCAGTTCAACATAGGCGGCAACAGCGACTTCCTCAGCCTGACGGAGCCTGAGAGGAACCACTCGAAGGAGGTCACCAAGAGCAGCATGGTCTCAGACATACTCGGCTACGACGCACCCCACTACATAAAGCCCACTGGCTACCTGGAGCCGCTTGGGGACAGGAAGTTCGTGGCCATGCACATAGAGTACGAGTCCTTCGGGGGCTTCAGGGACGAGGTCATAGTGAACGCCAGGATAAACGACAAGTCAAACCTGGCGGGGCTCATGGCCTCAGCAATACCTGTGGCCAAGTCGCTGCTGGAGAGGGGAGTGCGCGGAACCTACGCCACGGCCAACAGGTTCTACATGAAGATGCCTGGGCCGAGGGGGAGCAAGAACATAAGCAAGATAGTCGCCTACCAGGACCTGCTCAGGGAGCTGAAGAAGCTCGACATTATATAGCATATAATCAATATATTTAATTAAGATACAAACACGTATAAGATTCTCGCTTTACATTACAAGCCAATAACATCGAGAACGGTGTAAAAGGAGGCGTGAGCGTTGATAGGGATAACGCCGCTGCAGTACGGCCTCTCCGTGGTCTCGGGCGTGATAGTGGGGTTCTCCCTGGGCCTCATAGGCGGTGGGGGCTCTATACTTGCCGTCCCGCTGCTACTTTACTTAGTGGGCCTTAGCTCAATCCCCAACGCCGCCCACGTGGCCCTCGGCACTACGGCGCTGGCCGTGGGAATCAACGCTTACATAAACTCCTACATGCACCTGAGGAAGAGGAACGTCGCGCCAAAGGTCGGAACGCTGTTCGCCGGCGTCGGCCTCATAGGGGCCCTCCTCGGCACCTACCTGGGCCACATAACCCCCGGCGGGAGCCTCCTCTTCTACTTCGCCATAGCCATGATAGTCCTGGGCGTCTACATGGGCTTCTTCAGGCACGCGGCCTCAGCCGGCTCCAGGGAGGAGGTCGACAGGGTCCTTGAGGCCGCCTCAAGGTGTCCAAAGCTGACGAGAAGGGTTGCTACCATCGTTGCGGCCTCTGGCTTCTTGGTCGGGCTGATAAGCGGCTACTTCGGCATAGGGGGCGGCTTCCTCATAGTGCCGGCCCTCATGTTCTCGTCAGGGCTGTGCATAGCTAGGGCCATAGGCACCTCACTGTTAAGCGTGGGCACATTCGGCGTGGCGAGCGGGCTTGAGTACGCTGTCTACGGCGACACCCTATTTATCATATCGGCCCTTTACGTCGTGGGCGGCGTCCTGGGCGGCTACGCGGGCACGGGCCTCGCCGTGAAGGCACCCAAGAAAACCCTCCAGAGGGCCTACGGCATCATAATAGTGCTCGTCGGCATCTACATGATCTTCAAGGTCCTTCACCTGTGAAGCCGTTTATTTTGCCCTTAGCCCTCCTTCTTTATCGGGCGAACAGCCTTGGCTGAGGGCGAGAGGTACGTAGTCGTAACCGGCGGCGACAGGGGCATCGGGAGGGCCACCGTGCTGAGGTTTGCAAGGGCTGGCTTCAACGTGGTCTTCACTTATAGAAGCAGTGCCGAGGCCGCCCAGAGGACCGCGGAGGACGCCAGGGAGGCGGGCGCCCCCAAGGCTCTCTTCTACCAGGCTGACGTCTCCAGCTGGGACTCCGTCTCCTCCCTGACAAAGGCCATTGAGGCTGAGGTGCCCTACGTTAACGTCCTGGTCAACAACGCCGGCATAATAGACTACAGCGACTTGGAGTCCCTGACGCCGGAGAGGTGGAGGGAGGTCATAGACGTCGACCTGACGGGCCCCTTCCTCGTCACCAAGGCCCTCCTGGGCCTGCTGAGGAGGGCAAGCTGGGCCTCCATTGTTAACCTGGCAAGCATAGCTGGGCAGACGGGCAACGTGCTGGCCAGCGTGGCCTACTGCTCGGCCAAGGCGGGCGTCATAGAGCTTACCAAGAGGCTCGCCGTGGAGCTGGCTAAGTACGGCATAAGGGTCAACGCCGTTGCCCCGAGCTTCGTGGAGACTGACATGGTCGCTGACATACTTAGTGACGAGAGGAGGAGACGCGAGGTGGAGGCCATGCACCCGCTGGGCAGGATAATTAAGCCTGAGGAGGTGGCAGAGGCCATATACTTCCTGGCAGACCCTGCGCTCTCGCTCAACATAACTGGGCAGGTCATAGGCATTAACGGCGGCAGGTACACGTGAGAGGCGAGTCCCCAGGCCCTAGCGGTTTTAATTCAGGTCCGCTAGTCAATGGGCGGAGAGCGGCGTCTTGATAGACCTGTCGCTGAGCTCCCTCGCAGCTGACCTGAAGGAGGTTGGCTACGCCGTACTCTTGGGGTCCATCATTAACGTCGGCCTGACGCTCCTCTGGGCCGTCAGGTGGACTCTGGGCCTCCGTCACCTTGGCATCGGGGCCTCCTACACTAAGGTCCTGGTGGCAATCACTTCCAGCTTCCCCATAGGCAACCTTTTGCCCGCTGGCAAGGCGCCCAGGAGGCCTTCAGGATAGCGTACCTTGAAATAGGCGACGGCAGGAGGCCCTCAGTCATGGCGGCCGTGACCATGGAGTGGGCCTCGGAGGGGCTCATACTTGCTGCCCTCCTAACCTCTGTCATAGTTAGGCACTACCTCTGGGGCGCCCTAACCCTGGCGGCCCTTGGCGCCTCGGCCTCCCAGAGCGTTGCCGAGAGGGCTAAGTCCGCCGTCGCCGACCTGCTGGGGAGCATAAGGGCGCTTGCCAGGGACAGGAAGCTCATGGCACTCTACATGAGCGTAAGCGCTATCATAATAGCAGCTGACGTGGCCAAGGTGTGGCTGCTGGCTAACCTGAACGGGATATCCTTGGGCCTCTTCGACCTCCTTATACTTTATGTTGTCATGAGGGTGACGTCGGTCGCCCCAACCCCGGCCGCCCTGGGCTTCCTGGATGCCAGCGTGATAGGCGCCCTAGAGCTCATGGGGTATTCGACGGCGAGCGCGGCCCTCTTCCTGCTCTCGCTGAGGTTTGTTGACACTGTGGTGCCCAGCCTCGTTGGACTCCTTGTGCTGGCGGCCAGCGGGGGCTGGCGCGTCGTGAGGCAGCTGAGGGGATCAGCTTGGAGACGCTGAGGGTTGTGATGGTGAGCGACTGGTTCCCTCCAAGGGTTGGAGGCGTTGAAACAAGCGTAGAGGAGCTCTCGAGGGCCCTGTCAGCCATGGGCCACGAAGTCATAGTGGTGACTCACCAGAACAGGGCAAGGCCCTACCCTCCCACGCTTGAGTCAAGGGACGGCTACTACGTCTACTGGGACAGGTCAAGGCTGAACGCCAGGGACGAGGTTACCGTTGACCCTCTGACTGTCGCCAGGGCGGCCCTCTTCGTGAAGAAGAACGCCGCTGACGTTGTTCACTCGCACGGCCTCTCATCAATACTGAGCTTTATGACAGCGATGGTAGCGAGCGGCGGCGCAGGAGCCCCCTCTGTGCTCACAAATCACTCCCTCGTTGATGACTCCCTCGGCTGGCTCACCAGGAGGCTGCTGAGGTACGCCCTGAAGTGGCCCACGAGGCTCGTGGGCGTCTCAAGGGCCGCTGCCGAGGACGTCTCAAGGATAAGCGGCAGGCCCGCCTCGGTTGTGCACAACTGCATAGACGTGAGGAGGTGGAGGTCCCTGGCGGGTGGCCAGAGGCTCGACGGCGACCCAGCGATAGTTATAACCTCGAGGCTCTCGCCGAGGAAGAATCCACTCGAGATAGCCGCTGTGGTCTCGCTGGTCACGAGGGAGCTGCCGAGGGCCAAGTTCTACGTGGTAGGAGACGGCCTCCTGAGGGAGGCCGCCAGGGCGAGGGGGGTTGAGAACAACATAGTCATGATGGGCACTATTCCCAGGGAGAGGGTGGCCTCGGTGCTGTCAGGCGCTGACGCCTTCGCCTTAACCAGCTACAGGGAGTCCTTCGGCCTGGCCGTGCTGGAGGCCATGGCCCTTGGCGTGACGCCAATAGTGTACAGGAGCCCTGGTGTCCTTGACCTTGTGGAGGGCGGCGTGAGCGGGCTGATAGTTGACGGCCCCGAGGGCATGGCTAAGGCCATAGTTGAGCTCTACTATAACGAGACCCTTCGCTCGAGGCTGTCATCAGCCGCTGCGGAGAGGGCCGAGTCCTTCGACTGCAGCCTTATAGCTAGGAGGTACCTTGACGAGTACAGGGCTGCGGAGGAGGGGAAGTGCAGGGACGACAGGAGGTTCCTGGTCTACAAGGCCTTCAGGCTTCTCACGGGAGACCCCGTGAGGCCCTGCGAGTGGTCCAGGGATAGGAAGTGGAGGTACCATGAGCGCGCCAGGGAGGGCATTGTTCCTGTCATCAGACGTGGAGCAGGACGCCCCTCCCTACCTCAGTAGCGAGAGGGGGCTGCTCGAGGGCCTGCCCAGGCTCCTTGACCTGCTCGACGAGCTGCGAGTAAGAGCCACGTTCTTCGTGGTTGGCAGGGTCGCGGAGAGGCACCCGCGCCTTGTCTACAGCATAGTTGAGGGGGGCCACGAGCTGGGGAGCCACGGCTACACCCACTCAAGGCTCGACAGGATGCCGCTCAGGGAGGCCGAGGGGGAGGTGATGACGTCGCTCAAGGTCCTCAGGGACTTCTACGACGTCAGGTCCTTCAGGGCCCCTAACCTGAGGCTGCCAAGGGCGCTCCTGCCCGTGCTCAGGGATGAGGGCGTTGACGTTGACTCCAGCCTGGCGGCCTACAAACCCCCCTTCGCCCTGGGCCCAAGGGTTGAGGAGGGCGTTGTCAGGGTGCCAGCTACTGTGACCAGCAGCGTCCTGAGGCTCCCGTGGCCGCTCCTCAGGCCAGCGGCTATGGTTATGCCCAGGGTTGCCACGCTATTCATACACCCCTGGGAGGTCTCTGGGGTGAGACACCTGAGGCCCGACATAAGCTTAGGCACTGGGCCGAGGGTACTTGACCCCCTCGCCAGGCTCGTAAACTACATGAGGGGCAGGGGCTACGAGCCGCTGACTATGCGCGAGGCTCCAAGGTTGCTGGGCATCGGCAAGGTCCTGGACAGCTGACCATATTACATATAAAACGCGAAGGTCAGGGCAGAGGGGGCAAGGCCTTGGTGCTGGGCAGGCTGAGGAGGCTGGTCAACGAGGTCGCGCCGTCAACTATAGGCAGGGCCCTCCACAGGGCAGGGGTCACCCCTAACGAGATAACCTACGCGGGCCTCGCGCTCTCGGCCCTCGCCCCCCTGGTCGTGTGGCTCAGGGCCCTCTACCTCCTGCCGGTCATCATACTGCTGGCTGGTCTCATGGATGTACTTGACGGGGCCGTGGCCAGGGCGGCGAACAGGACGACGCCCTTCGGCTCCTACCTTGACTCCGTGACCGACAGGGTCAGCGACGTCCTCCTCTTCCTTGCAATGGCCATGGCCGGGGTCAACCAGTATATAACTATGGTGGCCCTCGCCTTCTCCCTCATAGTGAGCTACTCTAGGGCGAAGGGGGAGCTGCTCAACGTTAAGATGGAGGGGATCGGCGTGGCCGAGAGGGGCGACCGCCTCATAATTCTCTTCATAATGTCAATACTCCTGCTCTTCAGGCTCAGGCTCGTCAACGATGCCCTCATGGCACTGATAGCAACGCTTGCGGCCGTCACCGTTGTTCAGAGGTCACTTCGCGTCAGCCGCGCCCTTGCAAAGTGAGGAGAAGCGTGCCGCGTCGTCCCTCATATAGACGTTGTTGAACATTACGTAGACGTCCCTCGATGCCTGTAGCGCCCCCCTCACCTTGGAGCACAGGGCCTCCAGGTCCTGGTCTGTGTACCTGTACTTGTAGTTCACCTCCCCCCTCCCTATGCCGTGGAGCCTAAAGTAGACCACCTCCCTCTCCACGGCGGGCCAGGCCCTGAACGGGTCAACTACGTGCACGATACCGTCAAGGCTGCCTATGACCCTCTCTATTAGCTCAGGGGACCTGAGCCACGAGCCCCTTGGCTCCCAGCCTATCAGGAAGTCCCTCGTCCTGACGGCCTCAAAGAAGTCCCTGGCCTGCCTTGCGTTCTCCTCGCTCGCGCCGAAGCTCGGGGGAGTCTGCACGACCACCAGGGCGGCCCTGAGGGCCCTTGCAGCTGAGGCGACGATCTCCCATGCCTCAAGGTTCTCCTTAGTGGTCCTGAGGTTACCGTAACGGCCCGCCAGCTCCTCTGGCACCCTGCGCCTGGCCCTCCTCCACGTGGGGCTTCCGGGAGGGTGGGTGACCGCCTGCCACGCCTTCATTGTAAACCTGAAGCCCTCCGGCGCCTCGCCCCTCAGGGACCTTAGCTTGTCCTCGTCAGGCATGTCATAAAACGTCTCCTGAAGCTCAACTACGTCGAAGCTGGTGTAGTACCTCTGCCTTCCCAAGCACCAGCCGCAGCAGCCCACCAGCAGCATGGTTGCCCTCAGGTAGCTTCCTGGGGCTGAAGTTTAAGTCTGCCAGGCCCTTCATCCTAGCTGTTAGGTTTCCTGCTAATAAGTAAAGTTTTTAAGCCTAAAGTTAGGTAACGTTTAAAATAGCTCAGTAACCGATACTCAGGTAAATGATATAGAGGGGATGGCGCGGTGGAGTACAAGTGGACTGTGCTCACTAACACCACGCTTGGAATACTCATGGCAATGATAAACTCCTCAGTACTTATAATATCGCTTCCCGCTATATTCAGGGGTATTCAGATTAACCCACTGGCCCCGAGCTCCTTCGACTACCTGCTCTGGCTTCTCATGGGCTACGGTGTCGTCTCCTCCTCGCTGGTGGTCTCCTTCGGCAAGCTCTCCGACATGTACGGCAGGGTCAGGCTCTACAGGCTTGGCTTCATGATATTCACCCTCGGCTCTGTGCTTCTCTCAATTACCCCAGGAAAGGGCAGTGTGGCCGCGACAGAGCTCGTGGCCTTCAGGATGGTGCAGGCGGTCGGCGCCGCCCTGTTAATGGCTAACAGCGCTGCGCTGATAACAGACGCATTTCCGATAACTGAGAGGGGCAGGGCGCTGGGCATAAACCAGGTCGCGGGGATGGTGGGTAACCTGGTTGGCCTTATCCTTGGGGGAGTGCTTGCAACCGTTAACTGGAGGCTTGTCTTCATAATAAGCGTCCCCTTCGGAGTGGCGGGGACCGCCTGGTCATACCTCAAGCTCAGGGAGCTCTCAAGGCCCAGGAGGGAGGAGAAAGTGGACATCCCTGGCAACTTGGCCTTCATTGGTGGCCTGGTGCTCCTGCTGGCTGGCATAACCTACGCTCTGGAGCCATACCACGGGGAGGCCATGGGTTGGACCAGCCCCAGGGTAATAGCGCTTATGAGCGCTGGGGCAGCGGTGCTTGCAGTGTTCCCGCTGGTGGAGCTTAGGGTCCAGTACCCCATGTTCAGGCTTGAGCTCTTCAGGTCAAGGCAGTTCTCCGCCGGAATATTTGCGGCGCTCCTGGCGGGCCTTGCCCTTGGAGGCCTCATGATCACGCTCACTGTAATGCTTCAGGGCATCTGGCTCCCGCTTCACGGCTACAGCTACAGCTCAACGCCGTTCTGGGCCGGCATCTACATGCTGCCCATGCTCTTCGGCTTCGTTGCCCTTGGGCCACTGAGCGGGGCTCTGTCAGACAAGTATGGCGCCAGGGAGCTGGCCACGGGGGGCATGTTAATAGCCTTCGCGGCCATGATGGCCATGATGACGCTCAGCTACAACTTTTCATACCTGCCCTTCGCACTGATGATATTTGTAGTGGGAGTAGGCAACGGCATGTTTGTGGCCCCAAACACTGCCTCCATAATGAACGCCGTGCCCCCGGAGCACAGGGGGGTAGCCTCAGGCATGAGGTCGGTTATGACTAGCATGGCTAACACTGTGAGCATAGCCCTGTACTTCTCACTGCTGCTCAGCGCCTTTGAAGCGAAGCTTCCCTCAGCCATATATTCATCACTTGTGAGCGCCGGGTTCCCGCAGGCCCTGGCCCTTGAGGTCTCTAAGATTCCCCCAACTGCGGCCCTCTTCGCGGCCTTCCTGGGCTACAACCCCATGCAGGTGGTCCTTCAGGATCTGCCGCAGAGCATGGTGAGCCGCATAGAGGCCAGCGACCCCTCGGGCATTAGTGATGTTTTGAGCAACACCTGGTTCCCCCACGTTATAGCTCCCCCATTCATGTATGCGCTCAGGTTCACGCTGCTGATATCAGGCGTAATTGTGGTAGTGGCCGCAGTGGCCTCAGCCCTCAGGGGCAAGATGGCGACTCAGAGCCTGGGAGGAAAGTGAGCCAGGCCAGCGGGGAGCAGGTACCTCATTGCCAGGAGCAGGAGGAACGAGACCAGGGGTACCGTGATGTTGTCGTCGACGCCGTTTATTCTCTCTACAAAGGATGCCACCACGGCGGCGGCTATTCCTTCGAGGCCCAGGAAGTAGCCCCCTATGAGCGACGATACTACGATCATCGCTATGGTTCCTGACCACGCCTTGCCCCTGACCCTCCTGAGGCCCCTCACGACCCCTGTGATGCCATCACCAACTGACATAAACAGGGCGGGGACAGCCCCAATCACCATGCTTGGGTCAAAGAACCAGGAGGCAAGTATGACGAGGCCCCACATCAGCGTGAAGTGCGCCTCGTACGCGTTGTCAGGCTCCTGGAACCACGACATGAGGTTACGCCTTCTCCTGTAGGCGATGTAGCCCGTTAAGGCCATGGCTGAGGCGAACGCCATCCAGGGCTGGGTGTATATTATGGGGACGAGGGCGGCCACAACTCCTCCCCCGAGGATGTGTATCGTCTTCCTGGCCATGTACCTTGATATCCTGTCGCCTAGGCCCCTCGAGAGCGAGAGGGCGTAGACGCCCCTTGACACGTAAAGCGTCACGGCGGCCACCCAGGCGCCGAGGACCACCGTTAGGGCCAGCTGAAGCCAGATTGACAACATGACGGCTCAGAAGCAGGTAGAGGCCTCAAGATTAAAAGGGCTAGGCCAGGAGGGCCGCCACAGCCGCCCCTGTCACGACGGCGGGCGTGACCATGAAGGCCATGGGGCCCGCGTAGAGGGCCACGCCCCCTGCCAGGGAGCCCGCCAGGGAGCCAAGCTCCCTGAGCACCATGTAGCCGTGGACCCTGTAGCCCCCGGTCAGGCCTATGTATATCTGGTAAAGGGACAGGTCGAGCACGCCGAAGAGAGCCACTAGGATCACTATATACGCTGTCAGGCCTGCCATAGACCTTATGAAGCTGACGGCCGCTATCGCCCAGGCCCCCCTGAGGGCTATGCCAGCCGCAGCCAGGGACCTCGAGCTGGTCCCCTGGACCATGGCCAGCGTCAGCGCAGCCGCAAGGCCCGCGGCGGCGAACGCTATCATGTAGTCCCTCAGCCCCACTGTCATCTGCCTCAGTATGAGGGGCAGGGCAGTGAGGTAGTAGTCGCCTACAAACGTGGTCAGCGTGGCTGAGAGCGCCACCCCCATTGAGGACCCTGACCCCCTGGCCACTCCCCTTGATATGCTGTACAGGATGCCGTACCTGTAGCTCACAAAGGAGCCGAGGGCTGCCGTGTAGGCCCCCGTGAGGCTCAGCCTATTAATGACTCCATGGAGCTTCCTCTCAAAGGTTATCCACTGGCTAGGCAGGGCAGTTAGGAAGAGGAGCCCTATTGCTACGGCCGCAACCCCGACGCTGACCACTAGGCCCAGGAGGCGGACGAAGGGGACGGCCATGGCCAGGGCCAGGAGCCCGAGTCCCCTTATGCCGTAGAGCCCGAGCCTCTGGCCCGACGTCCTTGACTCCCACTCAACGTCAGGGCTGAGCTCGAACAGGCTGGCGGAGAAGCCCAGGTTTGCCGTGGAGGTGGCAACCGCGTGAAATATGTACGCCAGGGCCATGAGCCAGACGCCCCTGGCCAGCGCAAAGAGCACGGACGCGGCGGCTATGAAAGTCAGGGAGACGGCGCTCAGCCTCCTGTAGTCCCCCCTGTCGGCCAGCCTGCCCAGCAGCTCGCTGGTGGCTATGAAGACCGCGCTCCAGGCCGCCCCTATTATGCCGTAGTCCACGTCCGAGACGTTTGTCCTGAAGCCCATGTAGTTGAACATCATGAAGTCAACTATTGAGAGCGCCGCTATGTAGGTCACTCCCAGCCAGTACCACATTGAGGTCCTGGAGGGCTTCTTGGAGTCGCAGGATTAAGGGACGTCCACCCAGCACGGGCGTTGACTTTAGAATATATGCAGAGCCTTTATATTTCTAGTTTACTTACTCTTCCTCTGGGGGTCTCTGTTGGTCCTGAAGGTCACGGACGTAGTCTATAGGGAGCCTGTGCCTGAGACCTACGGCAACATATACTTCGTCGTCAGGGACGATGGGGTCATAGTAATAGACACGGGGATACCTGGGAAGGAGGGCGTCATACTTGACGACGTCAGGTCCCTCGGCTTCAGCCCCTCCCAGGTTAAGGCAATAATACTGACCCACTACCACATGGACCACTCCGGCAGCGCCGAGGCCCTAAGGTCAGCCACCGGGGCCAAGATATACGTTCACAGGGACGACACGCCCTACCTCCAGGGCCTCGTTAAGCCTGAGTTTCCCAAGGAGGCGCCCAGGGAGGCCGTCGAGGCCTACAGGTGGTTCAGGCCACTGAGGCCTGACGTCACCCTCAGCGACGGTGACGAGGTCCTAGGGCTCAAAGTGATACATGCGCCCGGCCACACCCCTGGCTCAATAGCTCTGTATGACAGGAGGCACCTATTCGCGGGCGACAACCTGAACCTCCGCGAGGGCAGGGTCCAGGGGCCGCCACCCGAGTTCACCACTGACATGGGCAGGGCCAGGGAGTCTGTGAGGAGGCTGCTGTCCCTTGACTTCGACGTCCTCCTGCCGGGCCACGGGGAGCCCGTGGTTGGAGGGGCCTCCGCGAGGGCGAGGCAGGACCTCAAGGACTTCCTATGACGCCAGCCCTGAGGATTTTTATGCCTTACCCCGGTTTACTACTCATACCCCTCCTTCAGCTGCGGCCTGAGACCACTTGGCGCGCCTCTCGCCTCATGTTACGTCCACCTTGGCGCGCCGCCTCTCCAGCTTTTCTGAGCCCCTAGACAACTCTATAGGTGGCACTCAGGTGGCTTCCTATGCCAGGCGGCGCCCAGAATGTGCTAAAGGCTGGCAAGGTCCTCAGCGTCGTGAACGGCCTCGCTGTCCTGAAGCCTGAGCTCGACGTCAAGAGCTTCAGGCAGGGGCTCCCGCTGGTCAACGCCAGCGGCGAGAGGGTGGGCTCAGCTAACGACGTGATAGGCAACGTCAACTCGCCTTACCTGCTTGTTAAACTCAGCCCGGGCGCCGCCGTGGCGCACGGCGAGGAGCTGTACCTCATCGTGACCCCTCCCAGGAGGGGGAGGAGGCACCACAGGAGGTGATGTCCTTGTCAGGCTGTCCGCCCGACCGCGTTATCGTGGACCCCAACACGGGGGCCAGGGTATGCCTTGAAACTGGCGAGATAATAGAGGAGCAGGTCATAGGTGATGGACCCGAGTGGAGGAACCTGGGCGAGGGTCACTCCAAGGGCGTTGAGAGGGCGACCACCACAAACGACAGCCTGATGCACAACTACGGCATAGGTAACCTGAGGCTGAGCCCGGCCAAGGCCAGGTCGCCGCTTAAGAGGGTCCAGGGACTCAGGAGGTCGCCGGTCTTCATGAGCGGCGTCCCCCTGCTGAAGGGGGAGGCCTCCCAGGTGAACCTGTTCTCGATAGCTAAGAGGGCGGCGAGCTTCTTTGAGCTTAACGGTAGTGCCGAGGAGGCACTCGGCCAGATACTCCACGCCTACGTCGAGAGGGCCAAAAAGCCCATAGGCAGGGACGCCAACAAGGTGGTCGCGGCTGCCCTGGAGAAGGTCGTGGAGGTCTACAACCTGAGCATATCTAAGGGCGAGGTGGAGCAGTTCTTCGACATAGACGATAACGACCTCTGGGACGGACTCAAGAAGCTCAACGAGGTGGGCGCGCTCGAGGCCCTGAGGCAGGTCATAGCTGCTGAGGGCCGCTCGAGGGTCCTGGAGAGGTCCTTCACTTATATAAACAGGATAGCCTCAAGCCTCTCCCTGCCCCCTGCCGTGGCCCAGGATGCCCTGAGGTTCATAAGGGAGTCCCTGTCAACGCCTGGCAAGACGCCCTACGGCAAGAAGCCCGAGGCCCTTGCAGCTGCGGCCGTCTACATGGTTGCCAGGCTCTACGGTTATGAGATCAGCCAGAGCGACGTGGCCAAGGTAGTTGGCATAAAGGAGTCAACCGTCAGGAAGCTCTACAGGTTCCTCATGGATGATATGACCGTCGTCGTTGACGTCTAAGGCATTTAAACCTTTGAGCTTCCCTTCCCTTAACCTTCTTTCCTCTACAGGCCAGTGGGAGGCCCATTGCAGGCCCTCGTAGTAGCTGCCGGCGCAGCGGCGGCAGCGGGAGCGGTTGCCTACGTCGCCTACAGGAGGAGGCTGCTGGCCAGACTGATTACCTCGGCCAGGCTTGCCATGAACCCTGACAGCATAGTCGATGTGGCGCAGAGGGCAGAGGACCTCGGCGTGAGCAGGCAGAGGATCTCCTCCCTGGTAAGGTCAATGCCAAGATGTCCCAGGGGCTCGGAGAGGCTGGCCGAGGCCCTCCTCTCGCTGGGCCTCTACGAGGACGTGGTGTACCTGGCCTCAAGGGGCTGCTCTGTGCACTCGACGACGCTCAGCAGGGCAAGGGCCTACTCCATGGGCCTCGGCCTGTCCAAGTGGGAGGCAGAGGCCTCAAGGCTCCTGGGAGAGCAGCCAAGGCTTCTGGGCAGCTCCAAGGTAATGGTAGCGTTCTGTGAGGGGGGCCACGTGGAGGTCATGGTTGACGGCGTCGTCTCTGAGGTGCCTCCCCCCGGGGGCTCCTGGAGGTCGCCGCCCCAGGACGAGGTCATGAGCTCCATAGCGCAGCTCTCCGGGGCCCAGCTCCTGATAAGCTGGGGCCCCTGTAAACTGAAGGGAGCCGTGGACGCAAAGTTGCTCCTCTCAATTGCGTACCCGGACGTGAGGCCATCCATAGCGTCGATAGCCTACAACCTTGGCCTGAACCCCATGCTGCCCCCCTCAGCCATAGTGCTCGCAGCTGTCAGGGCATCCGTGGAGGCCCTCAGCAGGGTGGGCGTTGACTGGTCTACAATGCCGGAGGCCGTAAGGGGGGCGGAGGCCATAGCTAAGTTCAAGGACATTGTGGACAGGGTCGTGGGCCAGCAGAGCCCCAGGGAGGGCAGGGCCATAGTTGTCACGGACAGGCCGAGGGCATTCATGCCGGTGTGGAGGCCCTTCCTAGTGGACCCCTCAAGGGCTAAGGGCGTCAGCTATCAGGTGCTGGCCTCCCTCAGGTCCCTGACCTCAAGGGGAGGGGACCCGCTGAGGGCCCTGAGGAACGCGCCCCTCCTGGGCGACTTCGGCAAGGCTCTTGCTGAGGCCCTCAGGGCCTCCCTGGTGCCCGCCACGGCGGGCCCAAGGCCGGGCTCCCAGGTTGAGCCCTGGGACCTGGCCTGCCTTGGAGACCTGGAGGTAACGCTTGACTGCGCCCGCAGCTACGAGCTCTGCCTTAGGCCCCAGGCGCCCCCGCCAGACGAGGAGGAGCTGCTGAGGTCCCTGAGGGTCAGGTGCCCTGGCGGCTCAAACATCAGGTTCAGCGCAAGCACCTACGTGCCCAGGAGGCTGGCCGAGGCCCTGGGCCTCAGCGCCCCCTCCAAGGGGAGGGTGAAGGCTTACGGGGAACTCATAGCGGGTGGACCAAGGGGGGCCTCCGATGCCGTGGCGTCAGCCCTAGCCATGACATCTAGGGCCTCCAGGCCGCTAATAGTCGTTCCATCGCGCGCCCTCGCGGAGGCGACGGCCAAGGCCTATGGAATTCCCCTGGTGACGCCTGATGCCGTGGATACATGGACTGTCAGGGGAGGGCCTGGGGTCATCCCATGGGATGACTACCTAGCCGCCCCGGAGGCGGCGGGCGTCGCTGACACGACCGTACTCGTCTTCCCGGAGAGGATGATCTGGGCAGAGCAGGACGACACGCCATACGGAGTTCACGGGAAGCTTGTTGACGCCGTGGTCGAGCTGGTCGCTAAGAACGGCGGCATGGCGGTCTCAAGGGCCCTTCAGGCCGAGGCCAGCTCAAGGGACGACGTTGAGCTCGTTGAGCCGCCCGCCAGCGGGGCTGCGCAGGTCATTATAGGCCCTGAGGACATAATGGCCGAGGCCGACAGGGCGTTCAGGCGCCTCTGGGGCGAGGGGGCGCAGCTCAGGCCCTACCAGAGGCTGGCGATAAGGGTCCTCGCCGAGATGGCCTCCAGAGGGACGTCCTCTGCCCTCATGACCATACTTCCCACGGGGACAGGGAAGAGCGCCATATTCCAGGTCAGCGCCAGGGCCCTCGAGGACATGGGACTTGGGTCGACAGCTATAGTGATAAGCCCCCTGAGGGCCCTCATGCATGACCAGGTCAGGAACGCCAAGCAGAGGGGGCTGAGGGCAGCCTACATAGACTCAGGGGTCCCGCCATCAAGGAAGGGCGAAATCATAGCCGCCGCCAAGGAGGGCCTCCTCGACCTGGTCTACGTCACGCCCGAGGGCTTCGGCACGGGGGCAGCCTCCGAGCTCGCGAGGTCGGCGGGGCAGGCGAGCCTCGCGGTGCTTGACGAGGCCCACACGCTTTCAAGGTGGGGCCTGAGCTTCAGGCCGAGCTACCTGTACGTGGCGAGGCAGCTGAGGGAGGCCTCATCGTCAAGCTGGCCGCCCATGCTGGCGCTGACGGCCTCAGCCCCCCCAGACGTGGTCAAGGACATAATGGAGGAGCTGGGCCTGGGGGAGCACGAGGAGCACAGGATATCCCTGGGCGTTGAGACTGAGGACATACACTTCAGCGGCAGGCCGATAGTCCTGAGGGCCCCATCGATAAGGCCTGAGATATCGATAGACGTAGTCATGGCTAGGTCTGGGAGGGAGAGGCTTGATGACATAGCTGATAGGGTGGAGGAGCTGACCAAGTGGGCCGACTCGCTGGGCGGCCCGTGGGTTGGCGTCGTCTTCGTGCCATTCGTTCAGAGCTCCTCGGAGCCGTGGCTTAACGCCGACGAGGTAGCCAAGGCGATAAACGGGAGGCTCGGTGAGGAGGTCCTCGTCTACCACGGCCAGCTCGGGGAGGCGAGGAGGAGGGAGGTCGAGGAGAGGATAATTATGTCATCGAGGACGGGCAGGGGGCCGAGGGTAGTGGTGGCAACCAAGGCCTTCGGCATGGGCGTCGACATACCAAACATTAGGTGGACCCTGCACGCCGCCCCAAGTGAGAGCGTGGAGGACATGTACCAGGAGATAGGCAGAGCCGGGAGGGACGGGAAGCCAGCCAGGGCTGTCATACTCTACAACCCCTCCGACCTCGAGGCCAGGAAGGCAATGGCAAGAGGTGACGCCATAAAGCCCCTGAGGGTCCAGAGGGCCCTCAACATAATAGAGGGGACCCTTGAGAGCCTGAGGCGCAGGGAGGGCCCCGCTCCCCTGCCGATTAAGGACGCGAGCGGCGAGGGGGGCCTTGTGAGGTACCTGGACGTCCTCAGGATGACGGGCGTCATAGATTACGAGGTCATTAGGGGGCCCGTCCTCGCTTACGACGCCCCAAGGGAGAGAGTCGAGGAGGAGGCCGGGTGGTGCGCTGAGCTTAGAGAGGGCCAGTGCCTCTCAAGGGCTATAAGGGGCCTTGAGGGCAGGAGGGCCTTCCTTAACCTCTGCGACGGCCGCGCCTCGATATCCCTTGAGCAGGCCCAGGGCTGCAAGGCCGTGAGCTACGATAGCCTCGTTGCCCTAGTGTCGCCCTCGCCAGACTGGAAAAAGCCAAAGAAGTACCTTGATCCTGAGCTCTACGCCACCACCCCCTGGCTCTCCCTGAGGGAGGTGAGGAAGCTGAGGGAGCTTTCGGAGCTGCTGGAGGCCGCGGTCGCGGCCAGGGCCAGGGGAGGCCCGGCGCTTGTGGACTCGCAGGTCAAGAGGATGATGGATGAGTCCCTTGCAAGGGGCGTGAGGCCTCCGCTTGGGGGAGTGAGGCTCGGCAGGGTCGTCAGGTGCGACACAGCCGAGGAGTGCGTCGAGCAGGCAGTGATGGACGCTGCAGAGATCGAGAGGCTCGTGGGCGAGGGCTCGGTAGTCGTGGGCGCCTCGGGCGTCGCCGCCTCGCTCTTCTCCGCCAGGTACCTCAGGCAGACCGGCAGGTCGCCGCAGGTCTCCGTAAGCTACTACAGGAAGCTCGCGGCCCTCGCGAGGAGGGGGGAGCTGGAGAAGGCCATGAACATGGGGTACGTGATAATTATAGCCAGGCAGGGCGCCAAGGTTGAGGAGGTGGTGAAGCTGGCCCACGGCTATCCCTACGCTAACTTCTACCTCTACGCGAGGAGAACTTAAGTTCCAGCGCGCAACCTCTCCAGGGAGCCTTGACAGCGCTCAGGTACGTTGGGGTCCTCGCCGCAGTGCTGGCCTGGGCCGTTATAATAGCCTGCGTCTCCCTCAACCCATGGTTTGTCTTCACTAAGAACGCGCTGAGCGACCTGGGAGGGCCTAAGGCCTCATACCCGTGGCTCTACAACTACGGGCTGGTCACCACGGGCGCCCTTATAATAGCCTTCGCCTCCTACGCGCTGAGCGTCAGCTCGAACAGGCTTGAGGAGGCCGCCTCCTCCTTCATGATAGTGGCCGGCGCCTTCCTGGCTATGACAGGCGTCTTTCACGAGGGCACGTACCCTCACGTCTTCGTCTCAAACTACTTCTTCGCTCAGATGGACGTGGTGGCCCTGGTCTGGGGGGCCGGCTCAATAGCCTCTGGCAGGACCCGCTCGGGCCTCGGGGAGGTGCTGGTTGGCCTTGTTGGTCCGGCCGGGGCGATGGCCTTCAGGTGGCCCTCCAGCGCGACCCTCGAGGTCTTCGGAGTAGTGCTAATAGACGTCCTCGTTCTGCTTATGACCTTCGACCTTGGGGAGCTTGAGGGCCTCACTCGACGGAGTAGCCGGTGGCGGCGAGGTAGCGCTCCGTGAGGTCAACGATGTCTCTGGCGGTGACTATCCCCACAAGCCTCCCGTCCCTTTCAACCACGGGCAGGTGCCTCACCCTGTGCGTTGACATAGTTTCAACGGCCTTCGTGACGGGCTCGTCAGCGTAGACCGTCACAGGGTTCTTCGTCATGTGGTCGCCCACCATGGCATCATAGCTGACCCTGTTGGAAACGACGCGGCTGAGGTCCTTCTCAGTGAATATCCCTATCACCTTGCCCTCAGGCGACACGACGACGACGCTGCCCGAGCTGCTTGCGTACATGAGGCGGGCCACGTCGGCTATGGTCGCGTTGGGGCCCACTGAGATAACGTCCTTACGTGCCACGTCACCCACCTTGGATGTCCAGACGCTCAAGGCACTCACCTAAATTACTGTGACTAAAGTGGGATTAAAAGCGCTCCAAAGCCGGAGGTATGGTACGTGGGAACTAGCTGACTGATGGATAAGGCTCCCCCGAGAGAGGTTAGGCCCTGCAGATCCTCTTTACCTCCTCCTCAGCCTCCCTGAAGTCCCTGTGCGGGGTCCTCTCAAGGTTCCAGGCCCTCTCCCTGTACTTGTGATAGTAGAGGGTCTCAGCTATCTCAAGCTCCTCGGAGGTCGGCACGTCATACTTCACGCCGTCGTATCCAAGGACCCTGGCGAAGGAGCTCGCCAGGGCCTCTGCGACCTGATTTACGGTTATGCCTGGCCTTATGCTTGATATGTTTGTCACCCTGTACTTTACGCTCGAGACGCCCTTGTCTATGAGCTTCTTAAGGGGCACCTTGAGCACCGAGGCAAGGGCGGAGAGGTCAGCGCTTACAAGCATGGCCCCATGGAAGAACGTGGCTCTCCAAGATATGGTTGCGGCCGTGCCGCTCACCTTCCTGTTCTCGACGACTATGTCGTTGACGTTCTGCACCGAGGCCTCAAGGCCGAGGGACCTGAGGGCCTCGACGGGGGCCCTTATCAGCTCAGAGAATATGAAGTTCACGGTCTCCCCCACCTGCCCCTTGGCCGGGAGGGATATGGCGTAGTTTATGTTGCCCAGGTCGTGGTAGGCCGCCCCTCCGCCCGTGAAGCGCCTGACCACGGCCACCCCGAGCCTCTCGGCCTCCTCAAGGTTCACCTCCTCCTCAGCCCTCTGGAAGTACCCTATTACGACGGCCCTGCGGTTCCTCCAGAGCCTCAGAGTGGCGGGCGAGAGGCCGCAGCCCACGGCCCTGGGCAGGGCCTCCTCAAAGGCTAAGTTCATGTGGGGGTCGTCCGGCGTCTCGTAGAGCAGGACCCTTAACATCAACTCCCCTCACCCGCGCACATTATGGCGTCAACGAAGTCACCATAGCTGCAGCCGATTAGCGTTGAGCCGCCCAGCGCCTCCCTCACGGCCCTCTCAACGTCGTCCCTGCTGAGCCTCACCTTGAGCAGCGCCCTCTCCAGGTCGAACACCTTGTCCTCGGGCAGAAGCATGAAGTCGCCAGTTATGAGCGCCCTCTCTATGACCCCGCCCTTGGCGTCAACGGTGGCCCTTATGAGACCCTTCCTTGCCTTTACCTCACAGGTGCCCAAACCTGACCCCCTGGGAGGGCGCGCCCCTTAAAAAATAAGGCTTAGGCCCTTATTGCCCTAACGACCTCCTCCTTCAGCCCCATCCTCCTCGGCGTGAATATCCTTGAGTCCATGAGCTCTGGCTCCCTCCTTATTATGGGCTTGAAGGCCATCTTAGCCAGCACGTCCTTCTCGATGTCAATGCCCGGGGCCACCTCCTTCAGCTCAAGGCCGTCAGGCGTCAGCCCGAAGACCGCCCTCTCGGTCACGTAGAGCACGTCCTTGCCCTGCTCAAGCATCACCTTGGTTGAGCAGCCCACCTTGTCGACCTTCTCCACAAACTTAATTATGTCGCCGTCCGAGACTATCTTCAGCTTGCCGTCGACAACCTCGTACTTGGCGCCCTTGCCGGCCGTGAAGAGGCCCGCGTAGTATATGTCGGGGGCCCCTGACGCTATGGCTGGGAAGCCGCCGGGGCCCGGTATCTTAGACTCCGTGAAGAAGGAGTTGACGTTCCCGTGCCTGTCTATCTGCATGAAGCCCAGGGAGGCTGCGTCTATCACGCCGCCCTCGTACATGGTGAACTGGTCGGGCACCGAGAGTATTGCGAAGGCCCCTATCGAGACTCCGAAGTCAGGGCCGTAGAGGGGCCTGCCTCCCCAGGTGCCAGACTCCACTGTAAGCACTATGGCGTCCTGCACCCCCTCCTCCATCACCACGTCGCCAACCATAGCCGGTATGCCTACCCCTAGGTTAACGACTATGGGCCTGCCGTACCTCTGGACGAGCCTCACCAGCTCAAGCGCCACCCTCCTCGCGACGACCCTCCTCTCGTCAAGGCGAGTCTCAGTAGGCAGCGGCTCGACGCTGACGGCCGGCACCACCCTGCCCGCAGCCACTGGGTCATAGTCAAAGCTGTGGGACTGCCAGTGGTAGTCCCTCGGCGCGACGACCACGTAGTCGACCAGGGGCCCCGGCACCACCACGCTCTTCGGGTTTATGGAGCCGAACTTGGCGACCCTGAGCACCTGGGCTATGACAGTCCCCTTGATTGGCATTGACTTTGTGGCCTGGGCTATGTTGAGCACCGTGCCGTAGGCCACCTCGTCCTCAAGTGACAGGTTGCCCATCTCGTCGGCCGTGCTGCCCCTTATGAGGGCAAATTTAGGCTTAGGGGCCATGTAAAGCAGGTACTCCCTGCCATCTATGTTCAGCAGCTGCACCTTGACTGTCCTCCTCTCCTTGGCCGTCTCGTTAAGGGCCGTCCCGTCAAACCTTGGGTCAGCAGTCGTGTTGAGCCCAACCCTCGTGAGCACGCCAGGCCTGCCAGCCCCCACCTCCCTGAACCAGTACGCCAGTATGCCGATGCTCCAGGCGTAGGCCTCAAACCACTCCTCCTTTATCATCTTCTGCAGGGTCTCGCTCCAGCCATAGAAGGCGACGAGCATCCCCCTTATGAAGTCCCTGTCACCCCTCTGGTACATCATCTGAGCTATCCTGTCAAGCCCCCTGCCCGGGGTGCCAGGGAAGGTGTCACTTACTATGAAGAGGTTCTTCGGGTGTCCAGTCTTAAGGTAGAGCTTATAGAGCCTCTCCATGAGGTAGTCAGGGGACGTTATCTCGTTGAAGCCTGAGATCGCGACGACGTCACCGTCCTTTATCTGCGAGAGGACAAAGTCTGGGTCGGTGACCACCTTCCTCCTGGCTATGGTCTGCAACACGTCATCACTCATGTTAAGTTACCCCCTAACCTGTGCTTCAATTAGTTTAGAAGTATGTAGAGACTTTAATATTTACTGTGAGCCCTTAAACTGGGAGCAGTCTTGCTGAAGGCTGTGGCGACTGACGTCGACGGCACCCTCACGGTGAGGAGGGGGGACCTCAGGATCAGCCTCAACGCCGTGAGGGGCATAAGGCTCCTTGAGTCCAGGGGCGTCCGGGTGCTCCTGGTCTCGGGCAACAGCCTACCTGTAACCGCTGGCCTCGGCGTCTACCTCGGCTCCACCGGGCCTGTCGTCGCGGAGAACGGCTGCGTGATAATGTACAGGGGCTCGGTGACGCACGTCTGCAGCGGGAGGCCACCCGAGGAGCTCATAAGGAGGCTCCAGGGCCTTGGGCTCAGGCCGAGCTGGCAGAACGACTTCAGATACCACGACGTGGCCTTCTACGTGCCCAGGGGCCTTGGGACTGAGGACGTCAAGGCCCTGGTGGCGGAGGCCAGCGACGTTGCGAAGGGCTACGGCTTCAATGTGCTCTGGAGCGGCTACGCCCTCCACGTCAACCCTGGAAGCGGCAAGGGGGCCGGCAGCCTGAGGGCCCTTGAGCTCATAGGCGTCAGCGCCTCAGAGGCGGCAGCCATAGGTGACGGCGAGAACGACATAGACATGCTCAGGGCCTTCCAGCTGAGCGGCTGCCCCGGCGACGCCGCAGAGAGCGTTAAGGCTATAGTGAAATACGTGGCCAGTGGCAAGGGGGGCACGGGGTTCCTCGAGTTCGCTGAGTGGCTCCTCAAGGAACAAGCTAACCCTTAGCAGCGCCAGGTCTCTGCGTTAGGAGCGCCTTAATTATAACTAGGGCTACAGCCGCTGAGAGGCCCACGAGGCCAGCCACGGCAAGACCTGCCAAGGCATCCATGAAGGCCCACGCAGCCACGTAGGATAGGTAGAAGGTCGTGGAGGCAGCTGACGGCCTCGGCCTCCTGCCCCCGAGCGCTACGTATAGATAGTAAAAGGTTATAGAGACGATGAACCAGCCAACGAAGTTGAGCAGTGGCACGCCGTAGTACTGGCCTGGCGACTGCCATACCCAGAGGCGCGCCCTGCCCGACAGCATGGGGTCGAAGGCCAGATCCATGGAGACCATGCCCAGGGCTGCCAGTGGATAGCTGCCGAGGGCGCAGAGTGAGTAGAAGCCGAGGGAGGCCCACAGCAGAGGTATGAAGAGCGGCACGCCGAGCAGCTGAGGGCCGAGGCCGCTTTGGGTGTAATAGTACTTGCCGAAGGGGATACCATAGTGAACCCCCAGGAACTCGAAGGTATATGACGTTGCGTAGGCCGTTGCAAGGAGGAGGCCCGTGTCCCTTGCCCTGAGCTCAGAGTAGGATGTCAGCAGGTAAAATGCAATGAATGGTATCACGGACGAGTATGCTCCAACTATGAAGTTGGCCGGGAACGGCAGGTTAAGGTATGAGAGGGCCATGGCTGGCGGATAAGCTAGTGAGAGGCCCCAAGCTACCCTCCTTAGTCTGTCCAAGCCTCACACGCGGCCCTCTGATTCCAGAAAAACAATAAGTTAAAGCTTTAGCTGGGCGCCCAGCCTGAGACCCTCTTCGAAGGCCGCCAAGTTCTTGTCAGCCATAGGGAGCTCCTGGACCTTGGCCCTGACCCTCTCAGCGTCAACGAAGCCGTCAAGCAGTCCAGTCCCAAGCAGCGCCCCCAGGAGAGCCATGTTCTCAACAACGTAGTTGCCCACCTTCTCTGCCACCTCCCTGGCCGGCACCACGGCGTACCTTATGCCAGCCCTCCTGAGGGCGTCCTCTATCTGCTGCCTCTTTATCGGCTTAAGCCCTGGCGTCGGGGGCATCATGAGCACGTCTGAGGTCAGCAGTAGCCCTCCCTGCCTAAGGTATGGGGTGCCCCTGGCGGCCTCTATCATCTCAAACGAGAGCACCACGTCGGCCTCACCCCTCGGAACCAGGGGCGAGTAGACGTCTCCCAGCCTCACGTGGACCTCTACAGCCCCTCCCCTCTGGCTGAGCCCGTGGGTCTCAGCTACTATTGCCTTGCAGCCCCCCTCTATGGCGGCCTCGCCGAGGACCCTGGCCGCAGTTATGAGCCCCTGGCCGCCGACGCCAACCATAACTATGTTGAGCCTCCTTCCTCTATTCACATCCATACCTCGTCCCACCCCTTCCCCTCCTGGACCACCTTAACTATGGCCTTGTATGGGCATATCTCAGCGCAGACGCCGCAGCCCGTGCAGAGGCTCGGGTCTATCCAGGCCTTCTTGTCGTCCTTCACTAATATGGCAGGGCAGGAGAAGGCGTTGTAGCATATGCCGCAGGCCGTGCACTTGTCCTCAACTACCTGGTAGAGCGGCACCTGTATCTTTTGCTTCCTCGCCTTCCTGACGGCTTCTAGTGCGCAGGCCCTCCTTGCTACAGCTACGGCCGGCCTCCTCTCGCTCACGACGTAGTCTATGGCGTCAGCGAGGGCGTTGGTTGCCCCCTCTATGTCGAACGGGTCAAAGGTGACTACCTTCTCGACGCCCACGCCCCTGGCTATGGCCTCTATGCTTATGACTGGGGCCTCGTCGCCCATTGCCGTGACCCCTGAGCCTGGGTCTGGCTGCTCGCCCGTCATAGCCGTTGTCCTGTTGTCGAGCACCAGGAGAAGCATTGGCGCCCTGTTGTAGACAGCGTTTACGAGGCCTGGTATGCCCGCGTGGAAGAACGTCGAGTCCCCTATTATCGCTATGGGCACCTGCTCCCTGGCAGCGCGGGCGAGGCCGCTGGCGGTCCCAATGCTGCCTCCCATCTCAATTATTATGTCCTGCTCCCTGAAGGGCTCGTAGAGGCCCAGGCTGTAGCAGCCTATGTCGCCGCTGTATATTGCCTTGACGCGCCTTCTGTTGACCGCCCTCCTGAGGGCGTAGAAGGTCGCCCTGTGCGGGCACCCCGGGCAGAAGGTGGGGGGCCTCGGGGGCACCTGGAGGTCAACGTTGTAGAGCTTCGACTCCTCGTAGGGGATGCCCAGGAACCGCCTCACGGCCCTCCTCACGCGGTCAAGCGTCAGCTCCCCCACAAGGCCCACCAGGTCCTTGCCGTGGACCTCAAGCTGGAGCCTCTCCTCTGCCAGGGCCTGCTTGAGCTGGCCCTCCACGACGGGCTCGAGCTCCTCAACCACGAGGACCCTCCTGACGCCGCTCAGGGCGTCAAGCATAAAGCCCTTGGGGAAGGGGAGGGGCGCTGAAAGCTTCACCAGCTTAGCCTTTACGTCGCCCACCTCAGAGAGGACCTCCTTAACGTGCGAGTAGGCTATGCCGTCAGAAACTATTGCAACATCGCCGTCTCCCTCGACCCTGTTGAACTGCCCGAGGCCGTTGAAGGTCTTCCTTATGTCCTCCCACTTGGAGACCAGCTTCTCCCTCTGCTCCCTGGCAACCCCTGGCACCAGGGTTAGGCCCCTGGCCCTCTCGAACTTGCCCCCAGTCCTTGGCGGCCTCATGGAGCCAAGCACCACCGGCCCCCTGGCGTGCGACACCCTGGTTGTGCTGACCATAATGAATGGGTGGGAGAACTTCTCGCTGAGGTCCAGGCCCAGCACCGTGAGGTCCTTCGCCTCCTGCGGGTCGCTCGGGGTGAGCACGGGCACGTATGATATGAGGCCGTAGTACCTGTCGTCCTGCTCGTTCTGGCTGCTCCACATGCTCGGGTCGTTGGCTACGAACACCAGCATGCCGCCCCTGACCCCCGTGTAAGCTATGCTCATCAGGGCATCTGCTGCAACGTTAAGGCCGACGTGCTTCATCGTGGCCATGCTCCTGGCCCCAGCTAAGGAGGCGCCGTAGGCGGCCTCGACCGCCACCTTCTCGTTGGAGCTCCACTCGACGTAGATGCCGACCTCCTTGGCAACGTCTGCCAATGTCTCTATGACCTCAGTCGACGGCGTGCCCGGGTAGCCCGCGGCGAAGCCTCCGCCTGCCTCAAGGAACCCGCGGGCCACCGCCTCGTTGCCCATCAGCAAGGCCGTGCTTCCAGCTCTACCCAGCACGCGATACAATAGCGGGTCCCAGCAACTAATGTCAGAGGGAATTAAATTAGATGCGTACAGGCGAAATAGTTCTCTGTCCTACCTATTTAATAGCAAGGATACTTACCTGGGCAGAACATCTGACTAAAAGGGCTGAGGGCCTCCTAGTCCAGGGGCAAGGAGGAGTGTACCACTACGACGAGTGTGATGAGTTCAGGGAGTCCATGGAGAGGCTGTTTAAGGAGGTGCTTAGCCAAATAAAGCAGATGAGGTACGACTTCCTGGAGAGGGCGGTAGACATAGACTTGGTGAAGAGCATATACCTTGACAGGCCCCACGAGGTCGTGGTCATACCTGAGGCCGAGAGGCGGGGCAGGAGGGCAGAGGTCGCGATATACATAGACCCAATGTCAGTCGCGGTCAGCGGCGAGAGGGGCGAGTGCAGGTACAACAGGGTGGCCGACCACAACAGGGTGAGCTACTACAACGGCCTCCTTGAGTACATAGAGGCGCTCTCCGAGAGGAGGGGGCTCCAGGCAAGGGCAGTTGGGAGGAGGACGAGGTCTGTGACCTCAATAGCTGTTGAGCAGATGAACTAGTGGGGCCCGCAGTCCTTATAGCTTCCTGGGCCAGCTGTCGCTGGGACCCCCTTGACGTTCTCGATAGTGGCGGCCGACCCTGAGAGGGGTGACGTGGGCGTAGCTGTGGCCTCCAAGTTCATAGCCGTGGGGGCCCCGCGCCGCTGGGCCCGACGGCCGCCCGTGAGCCCGCGCCGATAGCCCGTGGGGCTTGGGCGAGGTGGAAGTCCCTGGGCGCGACGAGCGATTATAAGCTGATGAGGATGAGCGCCTAGGGACAAACGGCACTGTCTACAGGTTCCTAGTGAGGCAGACAGGCCTACAGGCCTGACCCGTTATGCGCAGGCCTTTTGTCGGTCAGCCCTTGGCCAGCAGCGACTCCAGGTACTCCTTCAGGGCGACCGCGTTGTTGTATGGCGACCTGGCCGCGTAGAGGAGGGTTATGGTCCTCCCAGACCTCAGCACCTCAAGCAGCTGGTCGACGGCCCTGTTCCCCCTCAGCTCCTCGAAGTACCTACTCTTGAACTCGTCCCACCTAGAGGGGTCGTGGTTGAACCACCTCCTCAGCTCGTCGCTTGGCGCCGCGTCCCTCAGCCACAGGTCAACCTTAGCGCTCTCCCTGCTTAGGCCCCTGGGCCAGAGCCTGTCAACTAGGACCCTCAAACCGTCGTCCTCCGATGGGGGCTCGTAGACGCGCTTGACCTTTATCAACTGAAAGCCATCAAGTTGAGTTGAGGCGAGGACCTTTATATGCCGGTCTCCATACGCCAGCCCTTTCAGCCATTGGGGAAGAGCAGTCGTCGTTTTGCCGTGAAACCAAATGTCCTCAGCATGGGGCCTAGGGACGCCTAACACGGCGCATTAATTCTTGTGATAGCATCGCCTAACAGGAGGTCCCCTAGTAATAGATGAGCTCATCCCGCCTAGGCCCCTTGGCTTAACTGGAAGTGTGAACAGGTAGTCCCTGTCTGACTTTATCAGAGCGAAGCCCTAGGCGCCGGCCACAGGTAGCGGACCAGCATGAGCGCTGCAGGCATGAAGGCCAGGTGCACCCTCATGAACTCGACAAAGCTCGGCTCCGCAGCACATCATGAGCAGGCACTAGAGGCTGCAGGAAAGGCGCCCGCCGCCAGCACGAGGCCAACCGTGGGGGTCTAGGAAGGCAAGGGCGTTGCCTGACATTAGCCTTTATGACAAACTTAAGTGGCCTGAGGAGGCTGGGCACTCCTCATTATCCTCGCCACCACGCTCTCTATGGGCTCCTCCTCGTTTGCCATTTTCCTAAGGTCGTCGAAGGTTCCCTGCCATATGAGCCTCCCATTTGAGATCATAAGTATGTGATCCGTGAGCCTGCCGGCGACGCTCATTATGTGGGTTGACACAAGGAACGTGGAGCTCATCTTGGAGAGCAGCGCTATAACCTCCTCCTGGGTCGGTATGTCAAGGTAGTTGAGGGGCTCGTCGAGCAGCACCACCTTAGGCTCATGTATTATTGCGAGGGCCAGGGCGAGCTTCTGCGCGTTACCCCTTGAGAGCGCCGAGACCCTGTACCTCTCGTACTTCCTGAGCCCCAGGAGGTCCATGACCTTCTCGGCCCTGTCCCTGGGGTCGTCGAGGCCCCTCAGGGCGGCTATGTACTCCAGGTTCTCCCTCACCGTTAGTGCAAGGTAAGGGGTCGCGTCCTCAGGCAGGTAGCCGAGGTAACTCTTAACCTCGTAGTCCTCTGCGGGGTCCCTGCCAAGTATCCTTACAGTACCACCGTCAGGCTTCATCAAGCCAGCTAAGAGCCTCAGCGTTGTGGTCTTCCCAGCGCCGTTGGGGCCCAGGAGCGCGTACCTGCCGCCCTCGGGCACGTCAAAGGAAAGGCCCCTCAGGGCGGGCGACGTGCCGTAGAACTTGACGACGCTGTTGACCTCTATAGCGTTGGCCAAGCACAGTCCCTTCTCAAGACGGTACCTATATTGTTTATAAGCCTTTAACTCTTAACGTAGTCTAAACTGCCTGGTGCCGCGTTTGCCCACAGCTAAGCTCATACTGTTCGTAATAAAGACAAGGCTGAGCAGACCCCTCCTGATGTTCACTCTCTTCATAGTGGCCTATGGGCTAGCCAGCGGCGCCTTCCTCTACACTCACCATGTGGCGCTGCCAGCCAGCGAGGTCAGGAGTGAGAGGGCTATGGCTGTCATATACTCTGCCATAGTAGTCTTCCTGAGCTCATTTATGGGAGGCATCACCGTCCTTAAGTCAGACAGGGACTACCTCTTCACGCTACCCATAAGTAGGCTTGAGCTCGCCTCCTCCCTCTACGTGGGCCAGCTCACGCTGAGCGGCCTCCTAGTTGTTGCGTGGCTCGGCTGGTACCTGCCCTTCATAGAGGTGCCCCTAGCTTACGCGGTCCCAGACCTAGTGCTCTTCGTCCTTCTGATAACGTCGCTCTCAGCGTCTATAGCTGAGCTACCCATGAGGCAGAGGTCCCTGGCCGCCCTGGCGGTCGCAGCCTGGAGCGCCTCAGGCATATGGAACCCCGTTAGCCCCTCGGGCTTCCTCCACGGCTACTACCTGCCGGGCACCCTCACCCTTGCAGCCCTATCGCTGGGCCTCACCGCCTACGTCACGAGGAGGCTCGGCAACGCCCCGCTCCTCCTTGGCGGCGGCCCTTCGACAACGCCTACCTCAAGGCCCGAGGGCGGGGGCCTGCTGTCCTTCTCGGGCGTCAGGGGGCTCAGCGCGGTCAGGAGGATGAAGCTAAGCACAATAATATTGGCCGGCAGGGTCGGCGGCTTTGGGGCCGCGGGCTCAAGGTACGTGAGCAGGAGGATGACTGTGAGGAGCTTCGTGGGCTACCTCACAATAGTGGCCGCCGCCCTACTGGCCATCTCGATAGCCCTCCAGGTCGAGGGGCTGCTGCCTGCTAACTATCAGCTTCAGCTTAGGGCGTCTAACAGCGGAGCGTTGGGGGCGCTGCCGTTCTTCCTGGTTTACCTGCCGGCCCTTGTTCTTGAGACTCTGTTGATGAGCGTCAGCTCCATGGACGTCATAAACGAGAGGCCCTGGCTCTCCTTCGCTTCAGTCAGCCCAGGGGCCTACCTCAGGGCGAGCGCCGTGAGCTGGGCCGTGGTGGCGCTGCTCTCAGCGCTGCCCTTCTCAGCCGCCTACGCAACCATGTACCTTCTGCTCGGCATGAGACTGGCCCTTAACATAGTTCCCCAGCTTCTGCTCAGCGCGCCTTCCTTCGCTGTGCTCTCCTACTTCGCCTCGGCCTACGTAGTGATGGCCCCTCAGCTGAGGTTTGAGGGCTTTACGTCAGGCCAGGCCAACCTGAGGGGCCTCGTGCTCTCGCTAATGATTATGGTGTTGATATTCCTGCTTCTGGTCTCCATGTACTCACTTGCCTTCAGCCTCTACGCGGCGGTGGCCTCCCTCATAGCAACGGTGCCGCTAATTTCGTTCAGCGGCCCGTGGGGCTCAGCCTCGAGGCGGCTAGTTGAGAAGGGCTACGTGTGAAGGCCGGCCACGCCAGCGATTTAAGGCTCCGCCTGGGCCCCGTCAGCCCGCTGGGCACCCTTAGCGGGCGGGCCCTCGGCGGCGCCGGCTGCAACGATTACCTTACCCTTGGACTTAAGGTACTCCATTATCTTATCGTGGAGGTAAGCTATGATCTTCTGCCTGTCCTCCATGAGTATCACGTCGCTGTACTCCTTCACGAAGACGTTGTGAGCGAACGGCGACGGGTAGGGCAGCGGGCCCCTGACCCAGACCTTTATGTCGCCAGACTCTATCAAGCTGAGAACCCTCTGGGCGGCCCGGAGGTCCATATAGTCCTCAAGTATCTCCCTGTACGTCTCCCTTACGACAGGGCTCTGTGGCATCTCCTCCATCATCACCTCGAGCAGCTTCTGGGCGCTGAGCTGCATCCTCTCAGGGCTCCTCTCGTAGCCCCTGTACCTCCTCAGTATCATGAAGCTCCTCTGGGCGACGTGCCTGAACCTCCTCCTCATCATCTCAGTCCTTGAGACGGCCCTCTCAAGGATTGACCTTATGTTTGAGCTCGTGACGGACCTCAGCAGGTGATTTACGAGGTCCTCGTCAGGCTGCCTGCCCTCGTAGGTGAGCATGAATGCGTTATCCGTCACCGAGACCTTGACGGGCACGTTGAGGTGGTCTGAGAGGACAGCGCCGTAGGCCCTTGACAGGGCGTCGTTCGTCCTCCTGCCAAAGAGCGCGTGGAACGTTATGTTCCAGCTGCCGTCGTCGCCCTGGAAGTACTCTATGAGCACGTTCCTCCTGCCCGGCACCACGCCCGTGTAGGCCAGCTGCTCCCACGTGTACTGTATGATCTCCTCGGCCGCGTGGGGCTCAAGCCTGTACTCCTGCGTCAGGACCCTCCTCGCCTCGTCTATCATGCCCTGCCCTATGAGCTGCCCTATCCTCTCCCTGAACTCTCCAACCAGGAGGGCGCTGTCGAAGGCCAGGGGCAGCATCTCGCTGAACCAGCTCGGCACTGTGGGCCTCTCGTGCTCAGCAGGCTCCACGAAGACCTTCATGCCATCGGCCTTGAGGAACCTGTAGGTCTTGCCGCCAAGCACAAATATGTCGCCAGGCTCCAGTATTTCAACGAACTCCTCCTCGAGGTTCCCTATGCTCCTGCCCCTTGACATCACCTTTATCTTGGCCTCGTCCGGTATGGTGCCCGCGTTGAGCTGGTATATCATCCTGGCGCTCCTCTTTCTGCCGAACTCGCCCAGCTCCTCGTCAAGCCTTATCTTCGAGTAGACCCTCTCGTCCTCAAGTGGTGAGCCGCCGAGGAAGCGTAGCACGTTCATGTAGTCCTCCCAGCTGAGGTCGTGGAACGGGTAGGCCCTCCTGATGACCTTGTAGGCCTCATCTATCCTCCAGACCCTCTCTATTGACATCCCTATTACGTGCTGCGCCAGGACGTCGAGCGGGTTCCTGGGTATCCTGACGTTGTCTATCTTCCTCTCCATGGCGGCCTTTGCGAGCACCGTTGACTCCACAAGGTCGTCCCTATTGACCGCTACCATGATACCTCTGCTCACCTGTGTCACATGGTGCCCTGCCCTGCCGACCCTCTGCAGGAGCCTACTGACGCTCTTCGGGCTGCTCAGGAGGACCACGAGGTCTATGTAGCCTATGTCTATGCCGAGCTCAAGGCTCGTGCTCGAGACGACTACCTTGAGCTCCCCCCTCTTAAGCCTCTCCTCAACGTTAAGCCTTACCTCCCTCGAGAGGCTGCTGTGGTGCGCCTCCACCTCGTCCATGTCGACGTAGCCCTTGGACTTCATGATCTTCTTCAGCTTGAAGACCACCCTCTCCGTGGCGCTCCTGGTGTTGGTGAAGACGAGCGTTGTCCTCGCGGCCCTCGTGAGCTCAGCGACCGTGTTATATATCTCCTCGTTTATTTTGTCTGGGTCGCCGTGTATCAGGTCGACCTTGGGCGTCACAACCCTTATATCGAAGGGCTTCGCGAACCTCGCATCAACAATCTCAACGGGCCTCGGGGTTCCGTCGTCGTTAAACCCTCCAAGGAAGAGGGCGACCTCCTCGAGCGGCGATATCGTTGCTGAGAGCCCTATCCTCTGCAGCCCCCTGCCCCCGTGCTCCTTGATGAGCTCCTCGAGCCTCTCAAGGGTAAGCACCAGGTGGGAGCCCCTCTTGTTTGACGCCATCTCGTGGATCTCGTCAACTATGACCCACCTGGCCGTCGCTAGCCTCTCCCTGAACTTGGGCGCCACGAGGCTTATCGCGAGGCTCTCGGGCGTCGTTATAAGTATGTGCGGGGGCCTCCTGAGCATCCTGGCCTTCTCGTTGGCGGGCGTGTCGCTCGTCCTTGTGCCGACCCTGACCTCAGGCGGCTGGAGGCCCATCTGCTTGGCCTTCTCCTGGATCTCAGCGAGGGGCTGCACAAGGTTCCTGTACATGTCGTTATCGAGGGCCCTCAGGGGGCTGACGTAAATCGCGTATATCTTGTCCTCAAGCTCCCCCCTCTCGCCCATGGAGAGGAGGTCATCAAGTATTGCTAGGAAGGCCGCGAGGGTCTTCCCAGTTCCTGTGGGGCTTGATATGAGGACGTTCCTCCCCTGCTTTATGAGGGGTATCGCCCCTCTCTGGGGGTCAGTGAAGGAGCCGTACTTCTCCTTAAACCAGGCCGACACGTATGGCCTCAGCATCGAGAGTATAGCCTCGTCGTCCAGTTCTGCCGTCACCCTCACGGCCCTGGAGCCGGCCTAAGGCCCGTAGGCTAGCCTAGTAGGCGCAGGGGGTTATAGGGGACTGCCCTTACGACCTGCCACAAAAAAGCTATTACGTGGCGTGTTTACCCGTGGCGTTCCTTTTCCTTGCTTTTAACATAGTTCCGCCGCGGGCACCCTTAAGTCACTGGGGCTTGTCGAGGGAGACGCCGCTACCCTCCCATCTACTTTTATCACTCCCACCCTCGTTGAGCAGCGCCCGTCATCAGGTGGGGGTCGCCAATGAAAGCTGCCTCGGTAATACTGTATAAACGTAACCCATATCAAAACGGTATTTAGAAGTAATTAAAAATAACTAGTAGTTATGTAGAAGCGTTACAGTCTCTCAGCTTTCCTTTTAGCGGGCATCGCATCAAACCGGGAAGGATTCAAAAAGCGCTTAAGTTTAAGGTTGATTTAATCTAAAAGCTCAGGGCACTTACTTCTTCTGCTCGCCCTGCTGCTCAGTCTTCTTCTTCTTTGCCAACTCAGGTCACCGGCCCTCTCAGGCCGTGGCACAGTTGTAACTTCCTGCACTCTTAAGAGTTTATGCTCTTGAGCGCAGGAACGCTAATTCCGAGCGTGCAGTTTGGCGTCATACTACATAGGAATACATTGATGCTGCAGGGTGGGCGGCGGCCTCACTTAAAGGCGTGAGAGACGTAGCGCGTAGTACAGTTGAGGTGACATCGCGAGTCCTAGGGCCAACACTAAGCTGTTTGCATTAGAGCATGACAAAATGAACGGCAAGCCTCGCCCTTCAGGGCGGGGAGGAGGTCAGAGCCGCTACGCAGTTACTAGAGCTCATGAACGTCCAGCGGCGCTGCCCGCGCTGGTGCCTCCTGCGTCTGCCCTAGCTATCTCAAGGGCCCTCCTCAGGGCCCCCTCCTCGTCGCCCTGCTCTATGAGCCGGTTAAACAGCTGGTCCTCGGCGACCTTGAAGTACAGCGGCACCCTGACCTTGGGGTCGCTCACGCTCTCCTTGAGCATAACCTTAAATTTAGCCATGACAGAGAGGAGCAAGGCCAGGTACCTGTCAGAGCCCAGGCACTCAGCTATCCTGTCCCTGGCCCTCCTTGCGGCTACCCCAGAGAGGCCCAGCGTCGTGACGGCAACCTTGAGGCCCTCTATGGGCTCCGCCGTGAACGGGTAGACCGCGTTGCCCTCCAACGCCTCGGTGGCGTTGTTTACAAGAACCCCGAGCTCCCTGGCCCTTGAGGCCAGGTACGAGTTGAGAGAGCTGTCGGAGGTCGCTATCACCACCAGGAATGAGCCCCTTATGAACCTGTCAACGTCGCTGCCCGGGCTCAGGCTCTCCCTAACGAGCTCCACATGGCCAGCCCTGGCCTCTGCCTCAAGCTCGTGGGAGAACTGAGAGGCCACCACAACGACCTTGGCTCCGGCTGAGGAGAACTCGAGGGCCCTCCTGGTGCCCACGGAGCCCCCGCCAAACACGGTTACCTTTAGCCCCCTGACGTCTATGAAGAGGGGTATGAATGTCAAGCCAGCCCCCACCTGGAGGCTACCTCCTTGGGGTTAATGAAGCAGAGCGGGTCGTCACCCCAGAAGTCACCTGTGGCCGCCTCTGCCCTGCCCCTGCTCCCACCGCCGCATATGAGCTTGAAGGGGCATGAGCTGCACTTGGGCCCCCTCAGGTTCTCGTAGAGCCTTATGAACTTAACAAGCTCAGGGTTGTTGTAGCTTAGTATCTCCCTCAGGCTCTGCCCCCTCAGGTCCCCTATGACGTACTGGTCTATGAACTGGCACGGCCTGACAGTGCCGTCAGGGTATATGCTTATCGTCTTCCTCCCGCAGTCCCCCTGGGCGCTTATCATGTGAAGGTACTCCTGGAACTCCTCGCCGCTCTTCGAGAGAGCGTCAGCTATGTAGATGCCTGCGAAGTTTGACCTAACGAGCTCTATCTCGACCCTGCCGCTGTACTCCCTGGCTTTCCCAACAACCCTGTCAACGAACTCCTTGACCTGTGACGGCGTCGGGAGCTCAGAGGTTATGTTCCTGGCCCTTCCTACAGAGTCCAGCAGGTAGTAGCTGACCCTGCTGGCCCCGAGGCTGGCCGCCAGGTCAACCATGTTAGGGGCCTCCAGGTAGTTCCACCTGGTAACCGTTGTCCTTATGCCGACGTCTACACCCTCGGCGACTGCGTTCCTGATGCCCTTCACTGTCATGTCAAAGGCCCCCTGGACCCCCCTGAACTTGTCGTGGGCCTCAGGCCTCAGGCTGTCGAGGGAGACGCCCACGTAGCTGAAGTTGAGCTCCTTGAGCTTCCTGGCCACGCTCCTAGTTATGAGGGTGCCGTTTGAGCTCAGGGCCATCTTAGGTCTCCCCCTCTCTGCAAGTAGCTTGGCGATATCCCAGAACTCCGGCTTGAGCAGCGGCTCCCCTCCGCTGAATATGACGAGGGGGAGCCCGAGCTCTGCCATCTCCTCCGCGACCTCCAGCAGCCTCCCCCTGCTGAGCTCGCCCTCCCTCGGCCCTGGGCCTGCGTCTATGTAGCAGTGCTCACACCTCAGGTTGCAGGCATACGTTACGTTCCAGAAGACAACTGGCCTCAGCTCCTCGCTGAACCTTGAGGGCGAGCCCTTGCTGTAGTGACCCTTTATCTTTGTTGAGACTGTTCCCCTGCCTGTCACCATGACGCTGACCGGTATCATCTTGCTACACCCGGCTTCAGGTCCCTCAAGCTGTAGATAACTCTGTAAGTCTTAGCCCCGGCGTCCCTAGCTATAGTCTTAGCCACCTCCTCCACGAGGTCCCTGCTCCTGGCGTGCACCATGGAGTAGCACGGGTACCTCCAGGCCCCCTCAGGCATCGGGGACCTCAGCACCACGTGCGTTGAGTACTCGCTCCTGGCCGCGGCCTCACAGAGCTCCTCAGGGGCCCCTGAGGGCTCCATGACCACCATGCCGTTCTCCCTAAAGCCGACGAGCTCGCCGTCTATCGCCGCCCCTGGGTCCAGGAGGACGCCAACCTGAAGGAGCTTAGGTATCGCCTTAACGATCTCCTCAACTCCGAGGCCGCTGACCCTTGAGGCCGCGGAGTACGGCGAGGGCTCAAGCGGCAGCGACCTAAGGGCCTCCGGCAGGGTCCTCGGTATGCCAAGGGCCTCGGGCCTTGGGGCGCTCGGGGGAACGATGGCGTAGGGACCAGCCCTTGAGACGCCTTTGATAAGGTCGTACTTGACGCTGAGCTTGTAGGTCCTCACAGAGGTCAGGATCACGTACCTCCTGGCCCCACTCAGCCTTGACAGCTCCTCGGCTGCCTTGACTATCTCGTCAAGGCTGTCGCGCTTTATAACTATCCAGACGTTGTACTCCGGGTCATCCCTTAGGTATGAGTGAGTCACAAGGGGGTCAGCCCGCGTGGCCTTTGCTACGGACTCTACGTCATCAGTGCTTATAGCTACAAGGGCCGCGTCCTTGCCCTGCGACCTGAAGTTGAAGTAGAAGCCAACTCTCTTCAGGACGCCCGCGGACTTGAGCCGCCTCAGCTCAGCCAGGAGGTCCTCCTCGCTGATGCCCAGGGATGAGGCCGCGTGGGCGTAGGGGTCAATAGCAGTCACCGGGAAGTTGTACTGAAGCTCCATGAAGGCCCTTACCTGGAGGTCGCTCAGCCCATCCAAGAGGCCATCACTTCCTTAACTGCGTCGCCAAGGCTTCCGGGCACGTAGGGGCAGGCCGGGTCCTCCCCAAGAGGGTCACCGCTGTAGGCGAAGGCCCTGGCCCTGCTGCCGCCGCATATGTCCTTGAACTCGCAGGCGCCGCACCTGCCCTTGAACTTTGCCTCCCTTACGTCTACGAGGAGCCTTGACCTTCTGTATATGTTGACCAGTCTGTCCCTCCTGACGCTGCCCACCGGCACCGGCAGGAAGCCGCTCGGGTAGACCATGCCGTCGTGTGATATGAATATGACGCCCTTCCCGTCCCTGGTGCCTGAGGTCTCAAACTTGGCCTCCCTGCCCGGCTCGCCCAGCAGGTCCTTCAGGCTACCTACAAGCCTCGAGTAGAGGGCCCCTACCTTGACTAACTTGGAGGGCTCAAGGCCCTTGGCCATGGCGTAGCTGAGCAGCAGCGAGACCCTCCTGAACATGGGACCCTCGGAGGTCCTGACGGTTATGCCGTACCTGCTGGCCTCGAAGAGGAAGGCGCTGACGTCCTCCCACTCGAGCGGCGTCAGGTCCTCCTCGCTGCGGGCCCTTCCAACTGGCACAAGGTAGAAGACCTCCCAGACCCCAACCCCAAGGTCCTTTATGAGCCTCACCATGCCTGGGAGGCCGTCAACGGTTGACCTCATCACAGCCGTGTTGACCTGGACCTTGACGTTCCTTCTCAGCAGCTCCCTTATGGCCGTGACCCCGGCCTCCCAGGAGCCGCTGTACCTCCTCACCCTGTCGTGGACCTCAGGGCTCGGGTGGTCTATGCTTATTGAGACCGCTGAGACCTTGCCGCCCGCTATGTTATCAATGTTATCAAGCAGGACCTTCGAAGGGCTTGGAGCCATGGCTACGGGGACGCCGAGGGAGTGAGCCTCATCTACAAGCTCCCATATGTCCTCCCTTGACAGCGGGTCGCCGCCGCTTAGCACGAGCACGGGGTAGGGCCTACCGAACTCCGCTACCTGCCTCACAAGCTCAAGACCCTCGGCGTGGCTCAGCTCCCCTGGCATTGGCCTTGTAATGGCCTCGGCCCTACAGTGTATGCAGGCCAGGGGACAGGCCTTCGTTGTCTCCCAGAACACCAGCAGCGGCTTCTCCTCAAACGGCCACCTGGGCAAGTTTCACCCCAGCTGCCATTGTAGCTGCTTTTGATAACCTTTGTATATGCTCACACTGACGCCTTTCAGCTGCGCTGCCTGAAGGATTTTATCGCTGAGGCTATAGCCCTCAGGGTCTCTTGCCTCCCCATCCTCTTGTCAACTATAACACGGCCCTTAACCTCGTACCAGAGCCTAGGGTAGCTGGCGCCCTGGTCAATGGACGGGTTGAGGCCCAGCCCTGCGGCAGCCCTCTCTATTTCCTGCAGGCTGGGCGACTTAACGCAGACGTCCAGGGGGACCCTCCTCCCCATAGACCTCGGCCTGTCGCAGTCTATAAAAGTTGGCCACACAACCATTTTGCCCTCAAGCTCATCCTTTGGCATAGGAGGCACCTTAGCTTGCGCTCTGGGCCCTCTGCAACTTGAGCTTAGCGCTCTCCTTCCTCAGCCAGGCCTCAAGGAGGGGGCACGTGGATGGGTCGTAGAAGCCGCCGGCTCCACACTCGTTGATGCGCGGGCAGGCCGCGCACGGGATGTCAAGGATACTGCTGGCGTCAACGCTTATGGAGAACTTCGGGGTGCCGACCTCGACGGCGTAGAGCTTGTAGGTCCTCCTGCCGTTTACTGTGACCTCCTCCCTCTTAATCATGCCTCTGCGCATGAGCCTGAGGACGAGCCTTGAGCCCTCCCTACTTGATATACCAAGAGTCTTCCACAGCTCGCTCTGCAGCATGCCGTCCTTATACTGGCGAAGTACGCTCAGGGCCCTCCCGTCGATGTCATTGCTGTTCTCCGACATTTCATTCACCTCTGCATTAATTGTTCGTTTTGGCGTTCTAACTTTAAGTAAGTGTGTGAGGGCTTAATAATTTTGTTGATAGAAAACTCAAACGCGTTCACAGCCTTGAGTACCTCCCCATCAGTAGGGAATAGCCCAGCACCTTGCCCTTCATGGAGTTAAGGAGCGCTGAGGCCGTCGCAGGCGACCTGAGGGAGAGCTGGGACGAGAGCGCGTGAAGAGCGAAGTAGTACTTGTGAGGCCCGTGGCCCCTGGGAGGGCACGGGCCACCGTAGCCGACGTCGCCGAAGTCGTTAACACCCTGGGTGCCGACGCCCGGTATCTCCCTGGCGCCGCTTGATCCGACGCCCTCCTCAAGCTGTGAGAGCGTCGGTGGTATGTTGTAGATAACCCAATGTATGAAGGTGCCGGCCGGCGCGTCGGGGTCATACATTATCAGGGCCAGGCTCCTGGTGCCCTGGGGCAGGCCGCTCCAGCTCAGCTGAGGGCTTACGTCCTCGCCGTCGCACGTGAACTTAACAGGTATTATGTCGCCGTCGCTGAAGGCGTCACTTGCGAGCTGGAACTGGGCTCCCTCACGTATCACATATTCCTTCGCCAAGACTCTTTACCTAGTTTTATTTATGCAAGAGGAAGGCTTTAACTTTAGCACCAGGCGCCTGAAGGCAGCATGGATAACCATTATGGTCCCCGTCTGTCAGCTGAGACAGGTTGCATCATCGCGCAGCTCAGCCCCGTGGCCTCCTCATCCAATCCCTCTAGTTTTGTTGATCCTAATTAGCGTTGCGCGCTGCCAAGAGCGTGCGGAGCACTTATTAGCCCACAGCACTTCTTCCTCTGTTACGGAGAAGGCCCTTGTGCGGCATAATTGGAGCCACCTCCAGCTGCTCTGATGTCGTGCCGCTCCTGATAAGGGGGCTGCAGCGGCTTGAGTACAGGGGCTATGACAGTGTTGGCGTCGCCGTTGTCAGCGGCGGCCTTGTCACTGTTAGGAAGGGGGCCGGCGAGCTTGAGGTTGTCAGGAGAAGGCTCGCCATAGATGGGATGAGCGGGACCACGGGCATAGGGCACACTAGGTGGGCCACCCACGGGCCGCCCAACGACGTCAACGCGCACCCCCACACCGACTGCACGGGCACAGTGGCAATAGTTCACAACGGTGTCATAAGGAACTACGCCTCCCTCAGGGAGGAGCTTATAGCCAAGGGGCACAGAATAAGGAGTGAGACCGACACGGAGCTGGTCGCTCACCTCATTGAGGAGGGCCTAGGCGAGGGCAGGGACTTTGTAGAGGCCCTGGCCAGGGCCCTGATGAGAGTTGAGGGGACCTACGCCTTTGCCATACTTAACTCAAGGGAGCCTGACAGGGTCTACTTCGCAAAGAACAGGAGCCCCCTGCTGGTGGGGGTCGGCGACAAGGTTAAGGTGGTGGCCAGCGACCTGCCGGCTATGCTTGAAGCGGCCAAGGACGTTATATTCCTCGAGGACGGGGAGTTCGGCTACGTGACGCCAACTGAGGTGGCCATATACAGGCTCACCAAGGACGGCTATGCAAAGCTCTCAGACGCGGAGGTAGCCTCAAGGGTCAGGAGGGTCAACATCACCCCCGAGGCCGCTAGCAAGGGCGGCTACCCGCACTTCATGGTTAAGGAGATATACGAGCAGCCCCAGGCTGTCAGGGACACCTACGAGGGCAATATTGATGATCCTGCCCTGGCCAAGGTTAGCTCGGCCCTGGCGGGGGCCAGCAAGGTTATAGTTGTGGCGGCCGGCACGAGCTACCATGCCGGGCTCGCGTTCTCGTACCTGCTGGCCAGGAGGGCTGGCCTGCTGCCCCACGCCATAATATCATCGGAGGCGCCTTACCTCATGAACGCCGTGGAGGAGGGCGACCTGGTGGTCGCTGTAAGCCAGAGCGGCGAGACTTACGACACCCTTGAGGCCGTCAGGATGGCGAAGGACCTCGGGGCGATCGTAGTTGGCGTCACCAACGTGCTTGGCAGCGCCCTTGACAGGATCTCAGACCTTAAACTTTACACGAGGGCAGGCCCAGAGATAGGCGTGGCCGCGACGAAGACGTTCCTCTCCCAGGTGATGCTTCTTGAACTGCTCTCCATAAGGGCCGGGGTGGACTCCGGGAGGCTTAAGCCGTCAGAGGCCAAAGAGCTCCTCGACGCCCTCAGGGAGGTACCGCAGCTCCTAACTTACACCCTCGAGGCCTCGGACCCGGTCGCCACGGCGCTCTCAAAGAGCGTAGCCGGGGGCAGCATGTACGTGCTCGGGAGGGGGCTGGGCTCGGCTATAGCTAGGGAGGGGGCGCTCAAGGTCAAGGAGATAGCGTATCTGCACGCGGAGGCCTACCCGGCTGGGGAGAGCAAGCACGGCCCCATAGCCCTAGTTGAGAGGGACTTCCCGGTCTTCATAGCTGCGACCTCCGACGCCAGGGAGGTGGCTGGCAACGCCGTTGAGATGGCCGCCAGGGGAGCGAGGGTCTACGTAGTCAAGCCGGCGGACCTAAGCCTCGACCTTGAGGCCAAGGAGACTATAACCAGGATAGACATGCCGCCGTCCTCAGGCACCCTGGAGCTGGAGCCGTTCATACTGACGCCTGTCTTCCAGCTCTTCGCCTACAGGTTCGCCGTGGGCAAGGGCTACAACCCTGACAAGCCCAGGAACCTCGCCAAGACCGTGACGGTGGAGTGACAATGATAGGCTTCGTCCTTGCCGGCGGCTACGGGAAGAGGCTGCTCCCCATAACACAGGGCACGCCCAAGCCGTTCCTCCAGCTTATGGGGAGGCAGCTGCTCGACTACAGCATAGAGACGCTGAGGGAGGCCAAGGTTGATGACGTGGTCGTAGTAGTAACCAAGGGCTTCGCTAACCTGGCCTCGGTGGGCAGGGAGGGCGTCAGGGTAGTTGAGCAGCGCGGGGACGACATACAGGGGGCCCTGAGGACAGCCCATGACGAGGCCTCTGCTGCAAAAGAGCGCGACGCCGTGATAGTGTACACCGGCTTCCTGGCGAGCCCCCCTACGATAGCTAAGCTGGCAGTCGACTACTACCAGTCAAGCGGCTTCCCTATAGTGCTTGCCCTGGCCTCGGCGGCCACCGGGCTTGAGACCTACGGCTTCGTCACAGTCGACTACAGGGGGGTCGTCAAGGAGTTCATGTGGGAGTCCCCTGAGGCCAAGAGGTGGGGCGTTGGGAGGGGCTACGTGTTCGGCGGCGTCATGGTTGCTGACGTGGGCAAGCTTGAGGAGGCGTCGAGGACTTCCTTCGGCGAGTCAATGCGCAGCCTCGCCGGCCAGGGCGTCGTAGGGGGCATACAGTGGCCCGGCAGGTGGGTTGAGATAGGCTACCCCTGGGATCTGCTTGAGGCGATAGACATGCTCCTCGAGGGCAGCGGGAGCGTGATCTCAAGCAAGGCCAGCGTCTCCAGGTCGGCCATCGTTGGCGATAATGTGATAATAGACGACGGCGCGGTTGTGGAGGACGGCGCAATAGTGAAGGGGCCAGCCTACATAGGGAGGGGGGTCAGGGTCAGGAGCGGGGCGGTAGTTGAGAACTTCTCCGCGGTAGAGCGCGACTCCGTGATAGGCGAGAACGCGGTGGTTGAGAGGAGCTACATAGGTGCCAGGGTCCAGGTCGGCTCCCTCTCAGAGGTCAGGGGATCCGTGGTGGGCGAGGGGGCCGCCATAGGGCCTGGGGCCCACCTAGTTGAGGACAGCCCTGAGAGGCTACCAGAGAGGCTCAGGTGGCTGGCTGACTACCTGGGCCAGGGCGTGAGGCTGGGCGCTGTCGTGGCCCCCGGGCTTAAGGTGCCCTGCTGCACCATGAGCGGCGGGGGCTCTGTTCTCTCATAGGGCGCCCTCTTAGTTCCTTTGCTAAAAACTCGCGGCTGAGGCGCGCTTGCGCGGCTCAGGGCTTTCAAGGGGTGAGAAGCAGTCCATCACGAGTTAGAAGAAGTACTTGCCTGACGCTATGGCTCTCGCCGCGTCAAGGGCGAAGTAAGTTATTATCATGTCAGCCCCCGCCCTCCTTATCGAATACAGGGCCTCCAGCATAGCAGCGGTTCCATCTATGAGGCCCTGCCTTGCCGCCGCCCTTATCATGGAGTACTCCCCGCTCACGTTATAGGCGGCCAGCGGCACGTCAGGGTAGTACCTCTTCACGAGGCTTATCACGTCAAGGTAGAGGAGGGCCGGCTTCACCATCGCTATGTCGGCTCCCTCCTCAAGGTCAAGCCTGACCTCCTTTATCGCCTCCCTGGCGTTGCGCGGGTCCATCTGGTAGCTCTTCCTGTCACCAAACCTCGGCGCTGAGTCAACAGCCTGCCTGAAGGGGCCATACATGGAGCTGGCGTACTTGACGGAGTAGGCCATTATGCCGACGTCTGTGAGGCCTGCGTCATCAAGGGCCTCCCTTATAACCTTCACCTGCCCGTCCATCATGCCCGAGGGGGCTACGAAGTCGGCCCCCGCCTGGGCCTGCGACACCGCTATCCTCTGGTAGACCTTCAGCGTCGAGTCGTTGTCTATCACCGCACCCCTCCTTGAGTTAACTGGGAGGCCGCAGTGGCCGTGGGAGGTGTACTCGCATATGCAGAGGTCTGTCATGAGGACGGGCTCCCAGCCCACCTCAGACCTTATAAGCCTCAGGGCCTTCTGCACTGGGCCGTCATCAGCGAAGGCCCTTGAGCCCACCTCATCCTTAACCGAGGGCACCCCGAAGAGCAGGAACGACTTAACCCCAACCTCCATGGCCGCGTTGACCAGGTTCACGAGCTCCCTGGAGTCAGGCGGATAAGTGGTGTAGCCGTCTAGGCCTGGGGTCGGGGCCGGCGACTTGAGGTTCTCGTCAACGAACAGGGGCATTATGAACCTTGAGGGCGTCAGGTCAACCTCCGCTATGAGCGACCTCAGGGTGCCCGACCCCCTGAGCCTCCTGGGCCTTATCCTTGGGAACCCCGTCAACTTCTACCCCTCAGGCCTAGCATGGACTCGTACCTGTTCATAAGCTCCCTTGCCAGCTCAGCCCTTGACTCCGGCCTCTCCCTGAGGTAGGAGAAGATGGGGAACATGGCCCTCTTCACTGTGCTGTTCAGCGCTGTCATTATGGCCTGGTACGGGTCCTCGCCCCCCTCTATGTTCTTCGCCGTCACCTTGACCTCCTCGTCAACTATGACGCTGATGACCCTCATGATAGAGGATATGGCCTTGTCCACGGACTTCCTCAGCAACATGGCCTGAAGCCTTGACAGTTCGTCCTCCACTATGCCCTCAGCCGCTGGGACCTCGGCCAGCCTGCGCGACAGGTTGTGGTTAACGAAGTCCTTAACGTCATCTATAGTGACGTGCGCTGTGGGCGAGGCCTGAGGCGTCGATATGTCGACGACCACCTTTGACCTCCTCGCCGCCACGCCCAGCTCGGGCCTCATGCCGCCCTTTATGGCAACCAGCATGGCGTCGACCACGTCTAGGTTCGCCACCTTGGTCAGCTCTATGAACTCGCCGCCTGCGGAGGGGCACAGGGACAGGATCGCCCTAGCCTTTTCAGCGTTCCTATCGGCCACCATGACCTTTGAGGGCCTCCACTTGGAGCAGAGGTGCTGGGCCATCTCGCTGGCCGCCATGCCGGCGCCAACTATGAGGACTACCTTGTCGTCGAGGCCGCCCAGCCTCTCCGCTGCCATCTCAACGGCGGCCCTCGGGTACCCCAGCACGCCTCTCGATATGTTGGTTGAGTCCCTAGCCCTGGCGCCGGCGGAGATAGCGCTGTGAAAGACCGTGTCAAGCAGCTCGCTGCTGTAGCCGCGCCTCCTGGCGTTGACCCAGGCCTCCCTGACCTGCCCGAGGACCTCGTCCTCGCCAAGTATGGCTGACTCAAGTCCTGAGGCCACCCTGAGCAGGTGCCTGGCTGCGTCCACGCCTGAGAGGTGGAAGCCGCACGTGAAGAGCCCCCCGATAGCCTCCTCAACCCTTCCGCGGGCGGGCGAGTCAAGGTAGACCTCAAACCTGTTGCAGGTGGATACGATAACGACGCCCCTCGAGAGCGGCGCCAGCTCCCTGTAGGCCCTCTCCGCCAGGTCTTCAGCCTCAGGGGAGAGCCTGAGGAAGCACGAGTCCCTGAACGTCACGCCGTAGACTTCAAGTGCATTTATGTCGAAGTCCTCGGACTCCAAGGGCAGCGCCGGCCCTAGGGCGCCTTAGCACTATTAGAGGCGTTGCCTATGTTCAGCACCACTCAAACTAAGCTAGTATATACCGATTTATTTTTGTATGAAACACATATGGCCGCGGGAGAGGCCTTTTGCTGTACCTAGTTTACCACGACCCGGGAGGGGACGACTCTAAGCTTAAGGAGCTGGCGGCCCACTTTAGGGGCGCGGCTCTAGTTAAGGTATCAGAGGTGGGCTCCCTCAGGCTGGGCTCGGGCGACGCCGTGGCCTTACTGATGCCAATGGGTGGGGGCCACGCCAGGGAGGTCATGGCTGCGGCCGCCTCCGCGGGCGCCAGGTGGGTCGGTCACATACCGACGGAGCTCACGGCAGCAGCCATTGCAAGGGCGGCCCGGGAGGCCGGGTGCACGAGCGTCAGGCTCTACTTCTGGCCCGCCAAGAGGCACCTCGAGGAGCAGCTGGACGACGTGGGCAGGATAGCGGCTGTGCTGACCCTCCAGGGGCTTAACGTGGTAATGGATGGGTGCGCAGACTGCATAGCCCCGCTGGCCCTCCTGCCAGGCAGGATAGCCTCTGAGGCCGAGGAGGCGGCCAAGGCCTGCGGCTCGAGGGCCCTGGGTACCCTCGCCGAGGTGGCGGCGCTGGAGATCTCAGAGTGGCTTAAGGAGGTGGCCAGAGGCCTTAACATTTGAAAAGCCTTAACCCTTCAGGGCAGGGAGGGGGCCAGCTTTAAAAGTTAGCCCAAGGTATAGCTCAGTGGGCAGCGATCTTGAGCGTGGAGTGGGACAAGGAGAGGCTCAAGCTGCTTGACGAGCTCAAGGCCAGGGGCATAAACCCCTACCCCCACAAGTTCCCCGTAACGCACACGATCAGGCAGATAAGGGAGCTGGCGGCATCAAGGCCGGACAAGCCCCACGAGCCCTTCGTGGCTGGCGTGTCAACCGCGGGCAGGGTCGCCAACATAAGGAGGCACGGCAAGGCGTCGTTTGTTGACATCTTCGACGAGGGGGAGAGGCTTCAGCTCTACCTCAGAGTTAACGAGCTCGGCGACAGGTATGATAACTTCCTGCACTTCGTCGGCAGGGGCGACATAATAGGGGTCACGGGCGACCTGTTCTACACCATGAAGGGCGAGCTGTCCCTGCTGGTCAAGGACTACCAGCTGCTCGCCAAGGCCCTCATAGAGCCCCCGGACTGGACCAAGCTGACGCCTGAGTTCAGGTACGCCCACAGGTACGTGGACTTCCTCTACAACGACCAGGCCAGAAGGGCCATGGAGATAAGGTTCAACACCATAAGGGAGATAAGGCAGTACCTGTACTCAAGGGGCTTCGTCGAGGTCGAGACGCCCGTCCTTCAGCCGGTCTATGGCGGGGCCCTGGCGAGGCCCTTTATGACGCACGTCAACGCCCTTGACGAGGACTGGTACCTCAGGATATCGCTCGAGCTCTACCTTAAGAGGTTCATAGTCGGGGGCTTTGACAAGGTCTTCGAGATAGGCAAGGTCTTCAGGAACGAGGACATAGACGTGACCCACAACCCTGAGTTCACCATGATGGAGCTCTACTGGGCCTACGCTGACTACAACGACATCATGGACCTGACGGAGGACATGATAAGGGCTGTGGCCCAGAGGGTCCTGGGCACCACCAAGCTAAAGATACCCATGCCAGACGGCAGCGTCGCCGAGGTCGACGTTGGCCAGAGGTTCAGGAGGGCCACCATGTTTGACCTGCTCTCCGAGGCCATAGGTAAGAGCTTAGACTCCGTCAGTGACGACGAGATGAAGCACATGCTTGACCAGCTGGGCCTGGTGCCGAGGGGAGGAGTCTACTCGAGGGGGCTGATGATAGAGAAGCTCTTCGACAAGCTCGTCACACCTAAGCTTATACAGCCGACGTTCGTGCTCGACTACCCCATTGAGACGACGCCACTCTGCAAGCCCCACAGGTCAAAGCCTGGGCTCGTGGAGAGGTTTGAGCTCTACGTGGCGGGCGTCGAGCTCGCCAACGCATACAGCGAGCTTAACGACCCGGTCCTACAGGACAAGCTGTTCAAGGAGGAGCAGGAGATGAGGAAGAGGGGTGACCTTGAGGCCCACCCATACGACGTTGACTTCGTGAGGGCCCTCAGCTACGGCATGCCACCAACGGGCGGCCTGGGCGTCGGCATAGACAGGCTGGTAATGATGTTAGTTGGCGTCAACAGCATAAAGGAGGCGCTGCCGTTCCCAATGGTAAGCTCAAAGCTGGTCCAGGGGGTTTAGGTTTCATAGGGCTCGATATCATTTATTGGGCCCTCCGCCCTGGCCTCACGGCCCTCAGGGCCCCTTTCATGGGGGCCCATATCACGGGGCTCCGCCCCTCAGGGCAACCCAGAC
>Ga0081474_112570_pt2 | contig 72022 bp, 65 predicted proteins | sample OneHunmetagenome_2_FD_70978 | JGI IMG/M metagenome (GOLD analysis project Ga0081474, IMG submission 70978) | Ferrous microbial mat communities from One Hundred Spring Plain, Yellowstone National Park, USA v2 (version 2) | ecosystem: Environmental > Aquatic > Non-marine Saline and Alkaline >... | reverse complement strand
ATGAGGATTCCATAATACCTATAGAGAATAGTGTTACATTATAAGTCTTACCATCATATGTTATCATGTAATTATATTCCCATCCACCAGTATACGTTACATTCTCCGGCTTCGGAATAAGCACAACCCTTATACCGTTTTCTTGAATTTCCTGGGGAGTAAAGTCAAAACCCTTATAGTATATGTGTAAGATAACATATTTATATTGTGCATGACCTATAGCTACTGTACTACTATTTATAAATGTGGCATTTAATATAAGTTCCTTAGAGAAGTTATCCAAATCTACTAGGTAACTCTCATTCATCGCTATAACATGCATATAGAGTCCTTTTGCATCAACTAAGATTCTCTCGGCGTAACCTAATACGGTGGGGTTTTGAACAGCAGTGGAGTTATTAGCAACGCCTCTTAAATCATGTTGAGACTGCCCGTGGTTAAATGTGAGATATAAACTAGCAGAAGTGATTAATATAACAATAAGAATTAGGAAGAGATTCCTAAAATTCATCAATTTCACTAAATCTTTTCCCACCGCCGTTTATCTTGCTTAGATTTAAAAATTTCCCTTAAATTACTTAAGATAATGCGGGCTATGAACCTAATGGGGGTAATAACGAAAGTGAATAGCCATTATGGGATTTTCCGTTAAGTATAGCCTTAAAAATTTAAGGTAAAATCTAAATAACCACTTCTAGTTACGAATGTTACTTATGTTGATAGATTCGCAGTCAATTATCCGCAATAATCTCAAAAGAATATTGAAAAATGATTATGTTTGGTTCTTACTTGTTTCCTGCTGTTGTGTGGTTGCTTGTTTGATTGGTGTTTCGTATATTTTTCCTAGTAGGTCGTATAGTGTGTTAATCCTCTTATTTGTGTTGGCTGCATCGTTCCTAATTTCGCGGAATAAGCCTAGCATCAACACAACTGGTCCTCGGTGGATAATTTCCTACCTTCACCAACCATTTAACCAAAAATAACACACGAATTTTTAAAAGGTTTGGCCACGAAAATACACCCCTACCAGTGGTTTCAACATAGTCTTTGGAAGTAACCTGAGGGTGACCATTGCGTGTCTTAGGACATACCCCTCATAACCGACCCCTGGCGGGCCCGGTGGGATTCGAACCCACGACCTACGGCTTAGGAGGCCGCCGCTCTAATCCAGGCTGAGCTACGGGCCCAACTATACTCGTTGGTGCGGGGGTTTATGAATATTTTCCCCTCATGTGGAGGCCGCAACCATGCACCCTTAACTTGGCTTAAAGATCGCCAAAAGACTACCCCCAGGCCTGTACGGTTCCCAGGGGCTTGAGTAAGCCTCCACCAGTCTCCAACCGGCTGCTGATGCTAGTTCGGTTAACTCACCCAGTGTGTATGGCCTTATTGATAGTTGGGCGTTGGCTATTGGCCTTAGTGTGTAGCCGTTGCTGCCCCTTGCGTAGTAGGTCCATTGAATCCTGGCCCTGGCTGAACCCTCGTCATACTCGTACCTCTGGATGATTAGGTAGCCGCCTAGTTCATTAATTATGCTCCTGCCGGCCACTTTAACATAGTAATGCCTATCCACGGTGTCTATGATTAGTATTGAGCCTGGCTTGGCAAGCCCCCTGCTCTGCCTTAGTATTGACAGGTCCGTGTCGTAGTCGTAGTAGCCTATTATCGTGGTGTATATGAATAATATTGCATCGAAGGGTGCGTACCGCCCAGCAACACTGCTCAGTTCCCTTGCATCACCAAGCACGAAGACTACCCTATCCACAACACCCTCCTTGACTGCTCTCTCCCTGGCCTGCTCTATGAATGATGGGGATATGTCAACGCCAACCACCTTGAAGCCCAGTTTAGCCAGTGGAATCGATAACCTACCCACGCCACACCCAACGTCAAGCACCCTACCACCCCCAACCCCCCTACTGGCCAGGTAACCAGCCAGCTTGGCTGCCAACTCCTCACCCTCCTTAACCATGGCCTCGTCGCCCAGTATCCTTGCGTATAGGTCAGCTCCCCTGATGAAGAAGTCCGCTACCCAATCCACTGAATTAATGCCTTGTTGGGATAGTAATAAGCCCTTCCACTAATTAAACGGGGAATACACCAGCCTGTAATTGGGAAATGTTTTAAAGGGGTTTCCCATCGGGTGCCTGTGCCTAGGATTGTTAGGATTAGGATTTGGGGGACTAGTAACGATGCGGTGGATGCCTTGGCCAGGGACATTGTTGGTATAGCTAAAAAGCTTGGCATTAAGGTTAGGGGGCCGGTACCGCTACCCACCAGGCGACTTGTGGTTACGGTTAGGAGGGCACCCAGTGGGCAGGGTTACCACACGTATGACCACTGGGAGATGAGGGTTCATAAGAGGATTGTGGACATGGATGCTGATGAGAGGGCGCTTAGGCAGTTGATGAGACTTAGGATACCTGAGGATGTTAAGGTTGAAATAGAGTTAATTGGCTGATTTTAAACAACACACGCCCCCTTAGCCAACCTAGGCTTCAAGCTCCTTCTCGGTGGCCCTCCTCTTAACGGCCCTGTCGAATACGACCCAGTTCCTATACCACTCCTCATTAGCCCTCCTAAGCTCTGTGAGTATGGCCTTAGTGAGGTCCCTGGCCGTGACCTTATCCACGTTGGCAAATGTGCACTCAACCCTCCTGGCGATCTCCCTAGCCTTATCAATGGGTGCACCGGCCTTAAGTATGCTCACCACCACCTTCTCTATTATGAAGGGCTCCTCGGTTCCATCCCTCTTAACCACCACTGATACCATACGTTAACCTCTAAAGACTAATTAATAAATATTCCTACATAATACTTACATTAAATTCTACCATTATCTTTACATATATTTAATTGGACCAGAAGGCCCTTGTTCTGACGTAATCCCTCTCAGCCTCCATTATGCGCATGAACAACTCGTCATCACTGTTGACGCCGTCCAGTATCCTCCTAACCGTGGCCGTGCCCACGCCGTAGGCTGAGAGGGCTATTATACCCCTGTAACCGTGGTCCATTATCACCCTGGCCCTCTCCCTAAGCTCATTCAAGTACTCCTCCTCGTCTGGGCTTAGCTGAAGCCCCCTCCTAACCCTCATCACCAGCTTGACGGCCCTATCCACATCCTCATCCCTGTACTTAAGCAGGGTGAGGGTCTTCATGCCGCACCTAGGGCACTTGAGCTCCATCTTAACCAGGTCACCAACCCTACCCGTTATATGCCAGCCGCACCTTAGGCATAGTAGGGTGACCTCCTTGCCCATTATCCTCCTCTTAACCGAGTCTATTATTATGTTGCTCGGCACCTCATCACCCATTATTGACCTAACCCCCAGGCCGCCCATTATCATTAGGGCGAGTTTAGAGGGTCTCCTGGCCACGAAGGTTAACTTAATTGAACCATTCTTAACGCCGCTTATCAACCTGCCCAACGCCTCCAGGTCAAGCTTATCTATTATTATCTCGTTAACCACCTCATCATCTAGTACAGTGCCGTTGTACACCCTAGCCAGCCTATCAATGTTCACGTCAACCCTACCCTTAGGTAAAATACCCATCCTCCTAGCCACCTGGATGAACCTATACCTGTACAGGTTACTGTTCTTCACAATGTTCCTAATAACCTCCCTAACAAGCCCCTCATCCTCCTGGAGGGCCCTCTTAATGACATCTGGGTTTATTGGCCTAGGGGTCTTCACAATTACCCTGTACGGGTCCCTCACGTACGACGTGGATATGGCTAGTCTAGCCGTTAGGTAGCCTGTTAGGTATAGGCCTAGGGCCTCGTTACCCTTAGTCCCTAGGCAGGAGTGGATGACTATCAAGTTGCTTGAGTACTCGACAAGCACCTCACCTGGGCCTGGGTACACGCCCCTGAGGTCCCTTGCCAACTCCGAGGCGTCCTTAACAAGCTCCTCAACCCCCATTAACCTAACCCTATCAGCCCCATTAACCACACCCCCACTCAACAGTACCTTCCTTAACCCACAGACCTCTTGGGCGACTTGGTATGAGACTGGTATCTCGTCCCCAATCCACTCAGGCAGCTCACCCTCCCCACCCCTCAACTCCTCCAGCATGACGACACCCTCCTCGTTGTCTATGGAGAGGACCCTCCATAGCCTACCCGCCAGCACTATGGCCTTACCCTGCTCGAGTGTCAATGCGAAGTCCTCATCCAACTCCCCTATTGTTGACTTGTCGGTGTAGTTAACGGCCTTGAACCTCCTCTCGTCGGGTATCATTGAGACGTTTTGGAGGTAGTATACCCTCAACCCCCTCCTACCCTTAATGACGCCGTCACCGTGGTTTATCAGCCTCAGGTCCCTTGACGCGAACTCCACAAGCCTCATTAGGTCGCTAATGCCTAGGTTTGAGTATGGGTGCGCCCTCCTGATGACCCTGTAAGCATCCTCAACAGCAACAGAGCCTCCGTGGTCAAGTATTATGCCAGTCAGTTGATGCAGGAGGACGTCCATGGCACCGGCGTGGTATGGGTAGTCACCCTCAGGCTCACCCTCAACAGCCCTCCTGGCTAGGACAAGGGACTCCAGGTAGTCGTCCACCGTGGTGGCGAAAACGTGCCCCTTAGCCACACCACCCACCGTGTGGCCACTCCTGCCAACCCTTTGGATCAACCTGTCACTCTGCCTTGGGCTCATGTACTGAACCACGGCCTCAATATTGCCTATGTCTATGCCCAATTCTAGGCTTGAGGTGGAGACCACGGCCTTAACCTCACCACCCCTAAGACCCTCCTCAACCGCCTCCCTCCTCTCCCTGCTTAGGGAGCCGTGGTAAACCTCCGCCCTATTAACCACCTTCTTGAGTTCAGCGCCCAGTAACTCAGCCATGTCCCTAGTGTTGGTGAAGACTAGGACTGAGCCACTGTAGTCTTTAATCACTCCCCCTATTGCCTTAACCGAATCCTCAACCTCCGCATCGGGCCCCAGGTAGTGTATGGTGAGCTCCATTGTCCTGGAGACGTCGTTTACGTTAACCACCCTAACCCTCCTACCCACCCCACCCACCAGTGATGATACAAGCTCCAAGTCGCCCATGGTGGCTGATAGGGCTATCCTCTGGAACTCCCCAGCCAACTCCACGAGCCTCTCAAGCCCCACAGCCAGTTGAACACCCCTCTTACTGCCGAGGAGTTCATGAACCTCATCGATTATGACCCAGCCAACTCCCCTAAGCCAATTCCTCATAATCGGCGATACTAAGAGTATTTGAAGGGTTTCTGGGGTCGTTATCAATATCTGGGGTGGGTTCCTCCTCTGCCTACTCCTCTCACTGCTCGTCGTATCCCCATGCCTAACAGCCACGGTGAGGCCGAGGGCCCCTCCTATCCTCCTTATCCTCTGCTCCAAATCCCTATTAAGCGACTTGGCTGGGGTTACGTAAAGAACCCTAATGCCATCCCTGTAACCGGAGTTGAACATCATCGAGAGCACCGGCAGCAACGCCGCCTCAGTCTTACCTGTACCCGTTGGGGATGATATGAGGACGTGCTCCCCAGTGAGCACCACCGGTATTGCTAATTCCTGCACCTTGGTTGGCTCCACGTAGCCAAGCGCCTTAACCGCCTCCTTAACCTTAGGATGCAGCAGGTCGAATGAATTAGGCACCATGGGGATTGTTCAACATCCCTTAAAAAACCTACCCCAGTTAACCGGCCGTGAGGGTTGAGTTCAAGGAGACTGAGTGGGGTAGGGTGGTGCTGGTTAATGGCGTTGAGGTGGGTAGGGTGGTTGACAACGTCGTCTCCCTGGACGTGTACTCGCCCCAATACCCCTGGGAGGGTGATAGGCTGGACTTGGGTTGGGCTGGTTCACTCATCTACAGTAGTGTTAACCTAGGCGGGCACATCATGGAGTTGATTGGGCATGAGCACGATGGGGTGAGGGAACTGGTGAGCATTAGGATAATACTGAATGGGGAGGTTCCTGAAGGTGACTTGGCGTCAATGATAATAGACGTGGTGACTAAGTACATGGATAAGGGACTCCTAAACCTAATAGAGTCCAGGGGGACTGGGGCCCGTGGTTGAGCGTGAACAATGCGGCTAGTTTTATATACACCGGCCTAACCATGCATTGGTGCTTTGGCTAGTCTTCACCACAGGCGCATGCAACCTGAGGTGCAGCTACTGCGGTGGATCCTTCAACCCAAGGATCGTCCCCTGGAGGGTAAGCTACAACCCGGTTAGGCTTAAGGAGCTTATTGAGGGGGACCCTGAGGCCGTCGTAGTATTCTACGGTGGTGAGCCACTGCTTAACCCAAGGTTCATAATGTGGATGATGGATAACGTTAAGGCCAGTAGATGGGGCATTCAAACCAACGGCACGTTAACCGAACTACTGCCGGCCAGTTACTGGAGGAGGATGGACACCGTGCTCCTGTCCATAGACGGCAGGAGGGAGGTCACCGATGCCCATAGGGGGGTTGGGGTTTACGATAGGGTCGTGAGGGCTTTAAGGAGACTTAAGGCCATTGGCGTGGGGAGGGTTATAGCCAGGATGGCGGTCACCAGCCTCACCGACATATACCTAGACGTAACCCACCTACTCGACTTGGGCTTCAACCTAGTTCACTGGCAGCTGGACGTCATATGGGATGGTAAGTGGGACCTATTGGGGTGGGCTAGGTCAAGCTACCTACCGGGCATTAGGAGACTCACCCAACTGTTCGTAGGCAGGTTGAGGGAGGGGGTTGTGCTCGGCATTGTGCCCATACTTGGTGTACTATCGGCCTACCTGCATAAGCCCTACACTGGGCCACCCTGTGGGGCTGGCTATAGGTCAGTGGCGGTTTCCACGGATGGTAGGGTTTTGGCATGTCCAATAGCCGTTAGGGAGGATTGGGCGAACCTAGGTAACGTTAACCTAGGCTTCAAGGTGATGAACATTGAGGATCACTTACCTGAAATGTGCAGGAATTGCGAGTATAGGCGGTACTGCGGGGGTAGGTGCCTATACGCCATTAAGGAGGGTGAGAGGTATTGGGGTGTCGATGGCGTTAAGGCTGTTGACTACGTGACCAGGGAAACCATAAGGATAATACTTGAGGCTGGGCCCGAGGTTAAGGAGCTTGTGGATAGGGGTGTTGTTAAGGCCAGTGACCTATACTACGACCCAATCCTAGACTCAACGGAGGTTATACCATAAAGCTTAATACTGGGCACGTACATGCAGTTTATGATAAGTCAATTAAGGGGTAGGAGCCTACTAACCTGGCTGGACTACACACCACAGGAAGTCACCTTCCTGCTCAACCTCTCCAGGGACATGAAGGAGAGGTACTACCTTGGTGAGAGGGTGGTTAACGTGCACCAGGGTAAGACACTCCTACTCATCTTCGAGAAGCCCAGCACCAGGACTAGGGTTAGCCTTGAGGTTGCTGCATGGCAACTGGGCATGAGGACTATTTACAGTAACCCCCAGGAGCTTCAGTTGGGTAGGGGCGAGACCATTGAGGACACGGCGAGGGTGGTCTCAAGGATGGTTGATGGGGTTGCGGCGAGGGTGTTCAGCCACACAACCCTAGTTAGATTCGCCCAATACTCCCAGGTACCCGTCATAAACGCCCTAAGCGATGAATGCCACCCAACGCAGGTCCTAGCCGACGCCTTAACGCTTTGGGAGGTTAAGGGTAGGGTTAATGGGGTTAAGGTTGCCTTCGTTGGTGATGGGAACAACAACATGGCCCACAGCCTAATTGCAATAGGGGCTAGGCTTGGGTGGGACATCAGGATAGTGGCGCCTAAGGGTTACTGGCCGAGCAGGAGGTACGTGGAGGACGCCGAGGATGTTGGTAGGAGGACTGGGGCCGTGTTGACCGTGACGGATTCAATAGAGGAGGGGGTTAAGGGCGTTGATGCGGTATACACCGACGTGTGGGTTTCAATGGGCATGGAGAAGGAGGCTGAGGAGAGGATGAGGATCTTTAAGCCCTATCAGGTTAACCAAAGCCTAATGAACATGGCCGGCGAGGGGGCTGTGTTCATGCACTGCCTACCAGCCCACAGGGGCCTTGAGGTCACGGATGACGTAATAGACTCACCTAGGAGCGTTGTTTGGCAGCAGGCTGAGAATAGGCTACACACGGCTAAGGCGATACTGGCAGCCTTAATAAGGTGAACCCTTTTGAAGGGGGTAGGATTCCCGTTTAAACTTTTAAAGAAACTATATCAATTTATAGGCCTTAATCATGAACTGCCTGACCTTAGGCATGGCGTTCTCAACGTGCCAAACAGGGTTCACGAAGACAATCAACCAACCCTTATCACTCATGTTGAAGAAGGCGATTTTGAAGTTTGCGTATTTGATGAGGATGTAGTTAAAGGGGCCGAGGAGGTCATCAGAGAGCTTTCGAGCCCTTTGAGCAACCTCGAGGAGGCTTAGGACATTTCTAAGGGATTTTAATGTTAATGTTGTTGGGAGGTGGTGGATTATTGGGATATTATTGGAGTCTATTATGGCAGCTCCAACAACCATCTCCCCATCAATCAACTCACTGAGCATAAGCTTCTTAAGCTCAATCTGAGGTGTCGGCTGCTCCGCAGTCTTAGTATCTGGTGATACGTAGATTACAATACCTCACCACCCTACTAAATATTTTACACACTCTGCTTAATAAACTTTTGGTTTCAAGAAGATGCGAACCGAATCATGACCCAGAGGGCCTGCGGTAACGCTTATTAACATTCAGCTTGAACCCCTTTAAACAATGGTTGAACCCATCTATGAACAGAGCATCATTGGCAATAGCAGCATGCTGGCCGTAATTGGTGGTAGGGGTGAATTGAGGTACCTATTCTACCCAACTAAGTCATTCCCCCAAAACGTACATTCATCACTACCTGGGGTGTACAGGAGGAGGTGGTTCAGTTGGCTCACGGACTGGGGTGATGTTAGGCAGAGGTACGTTGCCCCAGGTGTCCTGGAGACTATATTCAAGGAGGGGGATGCCTCAGTTAAGGTGACTGACTTCGTCCTGCACAGTTCTAATGTACTGGTTAGGAGATTCGAATTCTCAATACCCGGCGACTTCAACTTCATATACTACACCTCACCCCAGTTATGGGAAACCCACATCGCTGATGCAGTCTACTTCGACGAGAGGAATGGGGCCATTGTGGTTTACAAGAGAGGGGTTGTTATGGTGGTTGCAGGGGATAGGATACCGGGTGGGTACCAGGTTGGTCAACTTGGAGCTACCTCGGATGCATTCGCCGACGCGTACGATGGTGAATTGGGCATGAATAAGCTGAGCATATACGAGGGCTTTAGGGGGGTTAACTTCGCCCTAATGTGGAGGCTTAGGGATGAGGAGGCGCTAAACCTCTACATTATACTGGACAGTAACGAGGAGTCCGCCCTAAGGGAGCTATCGAAGGTTAAGTCAATGGACTGCTGCGTACTGAGCCATGGTGTCGCGGAGCATTGGGGTAATTGGCTTAGTAAGGTTAAGCTAAGCAACGCCCTCAACATTGACATGGTTAGGCAATCGGCCTACGTGATAAAGATGCTGCAGGACCAAGGCGGGGCCGTAATTGCAGCGCCCACCATATGGCCGGACTACAGGTACTGTTGGCCAAGGGATGCCGCTTACTCGGTAATGGCACTTGACGTACTTGGGTATCATGAGGAGGCGGCCAGGTTCATACATTGGGCCATTAAGTCCCAGGGGGAGAATGGGGCATTCTTCCAGAGGTACTACGCGGAGCCCGGTCTCAAGGCCCCCTCATGGTCCTTCCAAATCGATGAAACCGCCTCAGTGGTGTTGGCAACCTACGTACACTTCAAGTTAACCCTAGATAGGCAGTTCCTCAAGGATGCGTGGACTATGGTGAGGAGGGCGGCCGAGTACCTAGCCTCAAACGTCACCAGTGAGGGTTTTACAACACCAACCGTTGGGCCCTGGGAGGAGCACTTGGGTGTGCACACGTACACAAACGCCTCAGTCTACGCAGCACTATCATCCGCCTCATACCTGGCGGGTGAAATCGGCGATAGGGGTAAGGCTGTGGAGTGGGGTAAGTATGCATCACTGGTTCGGGCTACGACACTTAACAGCGCCTGGAATGGGAAGTTCTTCATTAAGATGATTAAACCCAGGGTTGAAATCCCAGACTCAAACACCCTAGGCCTACTCTTCCCCTTCGCCCTTGTTAAGGCTAATGACGAGAGGATGAGGGCTAACGTGGAATTCCTGGAGCACACCTTTAGGTATAGGGCAGGCGGCATAGGCAGAAATCCTGAGGATAGGTACTACGGCGGAAACCCCTGGATCATAACAACGCTTTGGGTGGCAATATACCACAAGTTAAGCGGTAACGTTGATAGGGCTAGGGAGCTACTGAAATGGACCCTGGATCACAGCACTAGTACTGGTATGCTGCCTGAGCAGGTTGATAAGGACAGGGGAAGGCCCATCTCAGCCATACCCCTGGCCTGGTCCCACGCAATGTACATAATGGCCGAGGTTATCGATGATAAGCTCTTCGAGACCATCACCCCACCCGCCATTGACTAACACCTCTCAGAGTGTTAGAGGTGTGTAAAGCTTATTAGGGGTTTAGGGTGATTGGTTTTAATGCAGGAATTAGTAACCAAGGCTGCGGTGGAGGAGACCACCGTTAAACCGTTGGTTGACCTCAGTAGGTTCAGGGTGCCGAAGGCCTTCACTAAGATAATCAACGACCAAAACATGCAGAGGACGTATAAGATGAGGTTTAACCTACCTGAACCATCCAGGGTAATTAAGGTATCAACATCAGTTTGCCCAGTGTGCAATAAGACTATACCAATGGTGGTTTACGAGCACGATAACGTGATCTGGCTTAAGAAGACGTGCCCCGAGCATGGTCAATTCCTCGACATATACTGGGGTGACGCTGAACTGTACTACTACTTCCTCCAGTGGGATGACCCAAACTACATAGGTAAGGGCCTTGCTAACCCGAACACAGACCAAAGGTACTACAATGAGGTTGACGGTTGCCCCTTCGCCTGCGGCCTATGCCCAGCCCACAAGACCAACACGGTCTTAGCCATAATAGACGTTACCAATAGGTGCAACATGAAGTGCCCAGTTTGCTTCGCTAACGCCGGTGTGGCTGGCTACGTCTACGAACCCTCACTGGCCGACATTGAACGCATGATGAGGATACTGAGGAGCCAGAGGCCATGGGCACCCAATGCGCTTCAGCTAAGTGGAGGTGAACCAACCCTCAGGAATGACCTACCTGAGATCGTGAGGATGGCTAAGAAGCTCGGCTTTGATCACGTTGAGGTTAACACGAACGGTATAAGGGTGGCTAATGACATAAACTACTACAAGGCGCTGCTGGATGCAGGGGTGTCGACGCTATACCTCCAGTTCGACACAATAGACCCGAATAATAAGGGTGTGTGGAGGCATAGGCTATACGACTCCAAGGCCTATGCCGAGTTGAAGAAGAAGGTTATTGAGAACGCCAGGAAGCTTGGCCACAGGTCAATAGTTCTCGTAGTAACCATGGCCAAGAATTACAATGAGAAGGACATAGGCAAGATACTGGACTTCGCCATACAGAACAGGGACGTGGTTAGGTGGATTAACATACAGCCAGTGTCCTTCTCGGGTAGGGCTAAGGAGTATTCACCTGAGGAGCTTAGGCAGTACAGGATAACCATACCAGACGTGATAATTGAAACTGAGAGACAGACCAACGGTAAGATAAGCAGGTGGGATTGGAGGCCTGTCAACTGGCCTGTTGCCCTGGGTAAGCTTGTGGAGGTGTTGACTGGTTCACCTAAGGCCCTCTTCACCAATAACCCAGTCTGCGGCGCCTCAACATTCATATACTACGACGAGGATGCGAAGGACATGGTGCCCATAACGAAGCTCGTAGATGTTGATGGCTTTGAGGCTGAGATATGGAACATCTACAACGAGGCCGTTAAGGGTGGTGTACACTCAGCCATAAGTAAGGTTAAGGTGCTTAAGCTGCTTAAGTACGTTAAGCACAGGGCGGTTAAGAACCTACTCGAGGATGTACTGCTTAAGAAGAGTTACGAGGCTCTGGGTAGGTTCATGTTTAACATCGTTGGATTAGGGATAATGCACTTCATGGACACCATGAACTTCGATGTACAGCGTATACAGAGGTGTGACATACACTACGCAGTGCCTGATGGTAGGATAATACCCTTCTGCACCTTGAATAACTTCCACAGGGATAGGATTGAACACAACTTTAAGCTGGACGCTAAGGACTGGGTGAGACTGCACCCAGGCAAGTTCGTAACCGGCTTTGCATAACCCGATATAACCACCGTTTGTTTAAAGTTAATTTTTTAATACCACTACTCAACATTCACCTGTGGACCCTAAGATAATATTACTAATCGGCCTGGCCCTTAACGTGATTGGGTATGCAGCCTCCATGCTAGGCTACACCATAGCTGGGTCAATAACCTACGGCGTAGGCTTAATAGCAGCCATTGTAGGGGTGATTAAGACACCCAGCAGTGAAGGCAAGAATGAGGGTAACGTACCCACTGAACCAAGCCCAAGTGATATTAAGGGTAGGGGGGTTAGGAGGCCGGGTGAGGAGTATTGACGCTCATTATACCGGTCATCAGTGGTACCAAGGGCGGCACCGGCAAGACAACCATAGCCGTCAACATGTCCGTGCTAGCAGCCTATAGGCTAAGGTCCTCCTCACCATACCCAGTGGTTTTGCTTGACCTAGGGGTCGACAACGGCACAGCCTCTAAGGTGCTTCTGGGCTCGTTAACAAAGGTCAATTACACTATGTCTGACTACCTCACGGGTAGGGTGAATAACCCACTTTACGCTCTCTACCTTAAGTCATGGCTAATAGGCGGCGATGAAATGAGGATAGTCTTCTCAGTCCCAGGTAACGTAGTTGAAGGCGTCCCACTGTTTAAACTGAAGTATGCGCTAAGGACGGCCATGGATTACCTAAAGCCAATAGTCGTGTTTATCGACACTCCATCACTGGGCTTCACGAGGCAGTTCCTGGAGCCCATAGTCAGTGAGGCAACCCACGTGGTGCCCGTGGCAACAGTGGACCACAGTTCAATTGAGTCCCTGGCCTCAGTGGTCAACTTCATAAGGGGTGTTAAGGGTGGCATCAATGTCCTACCACCCATATTAAACATGTTTGACCAAAGATACCCAGTGGACCCAACCACGGGTAAGGAGTGGGTTAAGATAGTTGAGGAGTCAGTGGGCGTTAAGCCATACACAGTGGCCTACGATAAGTTGATGTATACTGCCAGGCAGGCGATGGAGGTTGAGCTGCTTAAAATAGCCCCAAGCGAATCCCAGGCCGTAATGGACCTTGTCAAGTACTTCAACGAGGTCCTTTGGCCACTCATCAATAAGTAATTTAAGCGCAAATGCACAGGCGGCGTTAATGATTCTACTAGCCCTAGTGGTAGCTGCATTGACTCAGCCGCAGTTAATTAACTTAACGATCTCCTCGTTTAACATTACCATCGGGTCTGGGACACCCATGTACGGTATCCTATTGGAACCCAACTCAACTTACGTAACCATGGTTAACGGCCCAGGCCTACTCTACATCCTAGCCAACTCATCAATTGTGATTAAGGTTCAGGGCAAGGACCTGTTGATCAACAGCTACGCATTTGTGAGCATTGGGGTTGGTGAGCAGGAGGTGAACATAATCAACGACCATAATTACTCGGCTTATGTATTCTACATGTACCAGCACAACCAATCAGGCGGCATACCATACACCCATAACCCAATTGGCCTAGCCGACTACGGCATAGCCCTCTACTACGGTGAACCCCTGCTAACCTACTCATACACCACCAATGAGGCGCTGGGGGTGGTTGCCATAAGGAGCCTTAGGGCCTTCGACCTGGGTAATGGGTGCGGCGTCAACGTTAGCGACGATTACGTTGACATCCAGCTTAACGCAATCATGAGGGCTGGTGGGGGTTACTACCTACTCCAGGACGTGGCCATGTTGAACGGCACGGGGCTGACCATCATAGATAATGTGTGGAACATGACCTCCCAAAACGCCACGTTAAGGGGCATCTACGGCCTTGGAACCACGGGTAGTTTTAACGGTGAGCAGTATTACGCATACAGCGAGTACGTGGGCTCCTTTAAACCACCCATCAACCTAACCCTAGCCATAGCCGTCAGTGGCCATGGATCAGCGTACGTGGGGTTCGGCTACAGTGCAGGTAATGGACTGGTTTGGTTCGATAATGTGACTATTGCAAGTGTTGGTGAACCTAGGTTGATTGTTAACGGTTCAGGCTACGTTAAACTAGGCATACCAATTGACCTTGAGTTAGTTATAACAGGGCCTGTATGTGGGATAGTGGCGTTGATTAAGAGCGCCAACGTGTCCTTAACACTACTCCGCAGTGTCAACGGCTCGCTCTACCCAGTACCCTACGCCTGGGGCATCGGCACATTAACAGGGGAGACTGTGGCTAATGCAACCGCCTCACCAACCAGCGGAGTTGCTGTTGACGTAAGCAGCGGCGCCTACGAGTACCCTGGGCCGGTTTACTACTACGTGCCACTACTGATAACTACGATTAACGGCTCAAGGTCTTTAATGGTGCCTAGGGGCTATGTGATTAGGCTAACTCTAGGTGAACCATTGGTTAACGGTAGCTTGATGGTTAGGCCAGTGGGCTACGTGGTCAACGGCACTCTCACCGTGCATGTTAACAACTCGTCACTGGTCATCAATGGCCCCACCATTATTAAGGAAGCCTACGACGTCCTATACAGGGTTACGTTAATAGGAGTTAAGGGCAATGAAACACCCACTGTTCAATGGTACCCAATGGGGTACGTGATTAGGCTCAGTGAGCCTAGGTACATGGGCCCATTGGCATTTAATGGGTATCTAATTAACAATAGGACTCTGGTGAGTGCCCCCAGCATTAACGTGACTATCAATGGACCATTAACCATCAAGGTCCTATGGGGTAGCGTAATTAACGTATATGCCTTAACCGCACTATACGTGGCGCCACCGATAATATCACTAGTCATCGTCATTGTTAACCTGCTCACCGTCAATGGCCTGCTGAAGGGACGTGGTGATATGCAGCGTGGGTGAAGTAAATATGCTTGAGGATATGTTTTAAAGCCTGCCATTAGGCAATTTGCCATGATCATCAGGAATGTTAGGGAGGAGGAGTGGGGTGAATTCATGAGGCTGCTGGAGGTTAGTTATGGTTTCCCAAGCGGCTTCTTCCCAAGGTACTACCCCTACCTCTACGGTGAGGGTTGTAGGGATTACTCATCCTTCTACGTGGTTGAGGATGGTGGTAGGCTCGTCTCTCATGTTGGCTTGTTTAAAATGAACGTGGTTAGCTTGGGTGTACGGCTAACGATTGGTGGTATTGGGGGTGTGGCCACGTTGCCCAGTGAGAGGGGGAGGGGGTACATGTCCATGCTCCTTAACCACGTGATAGGGGTTATGAGGAGGAGTGGGATACCGTTATCGGTACTGTGGGGTGATAGGCAGAGGTATGGGGCCTTCAGCTGGGAGGTGGCTGGGCAGAAATACTCACTATACGTAACTGAGCGTTCAGTGGGTAGGAGTGGTGTTAAACCCCTTGAACTGGTCATGGCCCAGTGGGACGACGCCCTACCAACAATGGCAATGCATTATGAGTCGATACCCATTAGGGTTGAGAGGAATTGGGAGTGCTACAGGGGGTTTCAGAGCCTGGACCCAGCCGCATTGGGTAACCCACCGATGAGGGTTTGGGTTAGTGAGCATGGTTACTTAATCAGCCAGGGGGAGGGGGATGTTAAAGATCCCTTAGGTAGACCTAACGTTGTTGAGGTTGCCTCGTTAAAGGGGCTTGAGGCTGAATTAGTAAGCGGCTTCATGAGGGCTTCAGGGGTGCGTAGGGTCATAATCCACGTTAACGCCCACGATGAGGGTAGGCTCAGTAGGCTACTTAGAATAGCATCATACTACATGGAGTTACCGGAGGGTGTATTTAGAATAATTAACCTAAGCCTACTGCTCAAGGCCTTCACGAGACTCCTGTCAGATAGGGCCCAGGGGGTTGGGTTGAGGGATTACGAGGTTACCCTTGGCCTCAGGTTTAATGATTATGTGGATAAGGCAACCTTATTCGTGAGGGGAGGGGTAGTTGACATCTCTCCAAATGAGGCTAGTGGCAATTACGTGGAGGTTGATGAGAGGGATGGCGTTAGGTTAATACTCGGCGGCCCCATGGGGCCTGTTCCAAAGCCACTTAAACCACTGATGACGCTACTACCAATCCCGATACACGTACCGCTCCTCAACTACGTCTGAGGCGGCTATATAGCTTAGTTATTAGCGTGGGGAAGGTTTTTAAAGGAGTCGCGTATTTGACTTTTTATATGTCTAATGATGCCTTAGGCGCCATTAATGAGGGGAGGAGGGAGGCAATACTTGTGAATTCATTCCTGGGGTCATTAATGGCCTCAATGACGATGTCAGCCATAATCATCGCGCTACCCGACATACTGAGGGGCATCGGTGTCAACCCAATGTCGCCGCTGGGCTTCGCATCAATGATGTGGCTCATGTTCTCATACCCATTAATGGTGGCGGTGGCCGTACCCATAGTGGGTAGGTTATCCGACATGTACGGTAGGGGTAGGATGTTCACGATAGGCGACGCAATATTCACAGTAACGTCCACGCTATTGGGCATAGTACCCGGCTATGGCTCAGTGGCAGTGGCCCAGATGATAGCCTACAGGTTTGTTCAAGGCCTAGGTGGGTCAATGATGTTCACCAACAGCGCCGCCATAATAACGGACGTCTACCCACCCCACAGGAGGGGTGTGGCCATGGGCATAGTTAGCATAGCCTTCAGTGCCGGTAGCATAATAGGGTTGGTGGTGGGTGGTGTGTTGGCTGTGGTTAACTGGAGGCTCGTCTTCCTGGTTAACACCCCAATAGGCATAGCAAGCACCGCGTGGGCCTACGTAACGGTATACAGGCTGCCACTAGGCTTAAGGAGGGTGAGGGTTGATTACCTAGGCGCATCCATGCTGGCCGCATCACTGGTCCTACTGCTACTGGGCATAACATTCGGCATGCTACCCTCAGGCAACTCGATGATGAGTTGGGGTAGCCCAATGGTACTTGGGTTAATAGGCGGTGGCCTACTGCTAATGGCACTACTCATACCCGTTGAGATGAGGACTGGGGAGCCGATACTCAAGATTAACCTGTTTAGGATAAGGCCATTCACCTTCGGCGTGTTGAGCGCACTATTCCTCTTCCTAGCCCAAGGCGCCAACATCTTCGTACTCTCACTGCTCCTGCAGGCAATATACCTACCAATGCACGGCGTACCGTACTCAGAAACACCACTACTGGCCGGGATATACCTAATACCGAGCAGCGTAGCCAATGCTGTATTCGCCCCTGTGGGTGGTAGGTTGATTAATAGGTTTGGGGCCAGGGTTGTCTCAACGATAGGCGCCGTATTGCTTGGCGTGAGCTTCGAGTTACTAACCCTACTTTCACTCAACTTCAACTACACGCTGTTCGCGGCTGACCTATTCCTAATGGGTACCGGCTCCGGGTTATTCCAATCACCAAACCTAGTCTCCATAATGAGCTCCGTACCCCAGGAGGATAGGTCAGCGGCCTCGGGCTTAAGGGCTAGTATGCAGAACATTGGCCTACTAATGAGCTTCGCAGTATTCCTAACCCTAATACTGGTCGGCTCCACCGCGGCCTTATCTGCATCAATCAGCAGCGCACTGACTAAGGTTGGCGTACCCAGCGACGTGGTCAGTGAGTTAACCAGGATACCGCCGGCATACGCATTATTCGCAGCATTCATGGGCTACGACCCAATGAAGTTCCTGATGAGCCAGGCCGGCGTTGATTTACCGAGCTCAGTGTACGCTGCAGTCACTAAGCCCACGTTCTTCCCAAGCGCCATAGCCCCGGCAATGGCCACCGGCTTCATCTATGCCTACCACATAGCGGCGATTATGGCCTTCACGGCGGCCGTTTTCTCGTACCTGAGGGGTAGGGAGCACATAGTGCACCAGGTTAAGTTAATTGAAGGTCAAAGTAATAGTCAAAATGATAAGAAGACTGTGGATTCGGATAATTAATCTGCGAACTCGCCTGTGTTTTCAAGGACCCTATAGCCCGGTATTGAACCTAGCCTCCTCTTAAACTCGTCACTCTTAAGCATGTTTACGAAGACCCTGACGCTGTCCTTACTTAGCTTGCTAACGGGCACCACGAAGTCGTACCTCTCCCAGGCTAGGGGTATGAAGTCTAGCCCATACATCTCAGCCGCGGCCCTAATCCCAACACCTGCGTCTGCCCTACCCTGGGCCACCGCTGCGGCAACAGCCGTGTGTGTCCTGGCCTCGTGGTAGTAGCCCTGTATTGACTTCGTCAAATCCTCAAACTTAACCCCAACCTTGGCCGCATACTCCCTAAGCAGCCTGTCGAAGAGGAACCTGGTCCCAGCCCCCCTATTCCTGTTCACAACCCTGAGCTTAAGCTTAACCAAGTCCTCGAAGTCCCTGACCCCCATTGGGTTACCCCTGGGTAGTATTATGCCCTGCTCCCTCATGTAGCCCACCACTAGTTTAACCCTACCCTCACCGTACTTCCTCACAAAGGGTTCATTATACTCGCCCGTCTCCTCATCAACCAGGTGCACACCAGCCACGTCAGCCTCACCCCTAACCGCCGCCTTAAGCCCCTCCAGTGAACCTATGTTAAGCACCTTTGGGGTGACCCAACCGGGGAGTATTGGTAGTAGGGCTGAGTCTAGGGCAATGTCGTGGCTGCCCATTATGTAGAGGTTCGCTGGCCTATACTGCTGGGTGAATAACTTAACCTCAACCCACTCCCCCTCCTCCAGGAAGTCCCTGTTCTCGGGAATCTCAATGTAACCCTCGGCGTAGGCTAGCGTTGATATCGCCCCTGACTCAGCCGGCAGTGGGTACGCCTTTACGCCATTCTCAGTCTCCACTAGGCTAACTGGGTTAAGTCCCCTCCTCCCCCTAGCCCCCTCAACCCTAACCGCCACCTGGGCCCTAACTGTGGCTTGGCTTAACGTGAGGCACTGCATCTTGGCCAGTATTGGCTTAACGATTATGTTGAATATCATTAATGCACTGCTTGGGTAGCCTGGTAACCCAACTATCAACTTCCCCTCCCTACTAACCGCAACCACGGTTGGCTTACCCGGCTTAACGTTAAGCCCATGAACAATAACCCCAGGTGGGCCGAACCTATCAAGAACCCTGTAGCTTATGTCAAGGGCACCGGCTGATGTGCCACCTGATAGGAGCACTATGTCGGATTTACCTAGGGCACCCTTAATCGCCTCCTCCATCTCAGCCTCATCATCCCTCACAATGCCCATTAAAAGCGGTTCACCGCCAACCTCCCTGACACCATGGGCTATGGTGTACGTGTTTATGTCGTATATCTTACCCATACTTAACGGTGAGCCTGGCTTAACCAACTCATTACCCGTGGATATGATGGCAACCTTAGGCCTCCTGAAGACGGGCACTTTATCAACGCCCACGGCCGCTAATACGCCAACCTCCCTCTCCCTTATCAACGTGCACCGCCTTAAGGCAAGCTCACCCATCATTATGTCGGAGCCGGCGGACATTACGTTATCCATGGGCGTCACGGACCTATAGATCGTTAAGTAACCACCCTCAGCCTTAGTGTACTCAACCGGCACCACGGCGTTAGCCCCAGGTGGCAGTGGCGCCCCTGTGGCTATCTCAACGGCGCTCCCACCCTCCACCGTGGGTAACTTTGAGTCACCTGCATTGATGCTTAAGCCACTTAACCTAAGCTTAACCGGGTGCAGTTCATCCGCACCGAAGGTGTCCTCCGCCCTAAGGGCGAAGCCGTCCATGGTGGCCCTGTCGAAGGGTGGTACATCAACCCTGGCGTATACGTCCTCGGCGAGCACCCTCATGTAGGAGTCCTCAAGCGCAACGTACTCAACCTCAGTGCCCTTAACGAAGCTTAGCACGGTTGATAAGGCCTCCTCGGGCGTCTTAAGTTCATGGAATATGACCCTCTTGGGCACGGTAGCGAGGAGGTTAAAGGCTCCTTATAAATCATTCCCCCTTAATCAGGGGTGCCTTAGCCAGGTTTGTTAAGCCCACGAGCAGGACCACGATTCCTATGAGGGTGAGTAAACCACCAAGTATAATCACCCCAGCCGCCAGAAGAACCGGAGTCACTGGGGGTGAACCTGGGGAACCATAGATTACGAATATGTATGACATTGAGACCACGGCCAGGATAAGCCCAACCATGGTTGCCAGTGAACCGGCCTTAACAAGCCCATTACCGTAATCCGAACCCAACTTGTATGTTACCGCGAACACGAGGAGCCAACCAGCCAGGTTAATCACAGAGCCTATGACGCTGAACGCCAATGCCGACGCCCTAACTAATGGGGCTGGGGTCTGCATAACCATGAAACCAGGGACCCCGCTGGTGTATGAGCTCTCCAGTTCCCTAACCTCATAGACAATGCCCACCACTGAGAATGGTATTGAGAGTAACTGCAGGATTGCACCATAGGAGCCCAGCATGTAGATGTCCCTCAGGTTGGCTAATCGCCTAAAGCCAACGTACTCCAGCGATGCCGTTACGGCTATTATAACGGCATTAGCGGCCGTGAAGGCGTATAATGATGACGTAAGCCTGTTCAGGTAATACTGAAGCTGTGGTTGGCTGGCCGTGATACTGACTAAGTAACCTATGAAAAGAGCAACCAGCACAACTGTACCAACTAGGTAAATCAATACGGCGTTTCTCACCATTAAGACACCACTGGCAACACTCATTAATGAATAAAGGCAATGAACTTTTTAAGCTTTATTCTAACTAATAATGTGCTAAACACCTAGACTCATGAGGACTAGGCCCACGTAACCATAGCCCTCAGCCCAATGCGGAAAGCTTATAACCCATTAGCCCATGAATGTAAACAGGGCCGGTAGTCTAGTCTGGAAGGATGCCCGCCTCGCGCTGCTCCTTGGAGCACTGGATCGCGGGAGATCCCGGGTTCAAATCCCGGCCGGTCCACCATTCAACGCTTAATTACCGGCGCCTGACCCCTGGGTATGGGTATTGGGTGTAGTGTTGGTGGTGGCGTTTCGCTTATCGAGCTTGCAGATACCTACGGCACACCGCTACTGGTCTATGACCTTAATAGGGTTGAGGCGAATTACAGGGCTTTGGTTGATAATACTGGGGCTAGGGTTTACTACTCAATTAAGGCCAACGGTAACCTAGCCCTGCTTAGGTTTCTAAGGAGCCTGGGAGCTGGGGCTGATGCATCGTCACCCGGTGAAATATACCTGGCCCTGAGGGCTGGGTTTAGGCCAGGGGACATTATGTACACTGGGAGTTTCCTATCCAACACGGAGATTGAGTATGGCATTAGGGCTGGGGTTACGTTTAACTTCGACTCAATTAGGGCCTTTGAGAGGGCGCTGGGGCTTGGGTATGAGCCCAGGTTAGTCTTCTTCAGGGTTGACCTGGGCTATGGTAGGGGGTTCACCCATGGCGTTACGCTCGCCGGTGAGGATAGTAAATTCGGCATGTTCATTAACGACGCCATCGAGGCTTACAGGCTGGCCAAACTCAAGGGTGCCGTTGAATACGGTATACACGCAATGATGGGGAGTAACGTGCTTGACGCAGACTACTTCCTTAAAATAGCCAGCCTACTTAGGGAGAGTGCCAGGGTTATTGAGGATAAGGTCGGCGTCAAGATAACCCACTACGACATGGGGGGTGGCTTTGGCATACCGTACAAGCCCGGCGAGCCTGAACTGGACCTATCCAAGTTAAGGGGCCTTAGGGGCTACTTCCCAGGTGAGTTAATTATTGAACCGGGTAGGTTCATTGTTGGTAATGCAGGTTACCTGCTTGTGAGGGTTACTGAGGTTAAGAGGAAGGGTAGGAAGACGTATGTGGGTGTTGAGGCGGGTATGAACGTCCTAATTAGGCCAATGCTATACGGGGCCTACCACCACATGGTGAACTGCAGCAACCCAAGTGGGGACGTTGAGGTTGTTGATGTTGTTGGGCCAATATGCGAGAACACGGATAAGCTTGCCGTGGATAGGGAGTTGGCCAGGGTTAGGGAGGGTGACCTATTGGTAATACTGAATGCTGGGGCTTACGTGTACTCAATGAGCAGCAACTACAATGGTAGATTAAGGCCACCTGAGGTTGTGGTCTACGGCAGAAACCACGCCCTGGCTAGGAGGGGTGAGTCGCTAGAGGACTTGGTTAAGGGACAGGAGATACCGTGGTTCATTAAGTGAACCAGCGGCGCCGTGGATACTAGGCACCCACTAAACCCACAAAAACCCGCCTACCCCTAAGCTTCAGTTGAATGGTGTTGCTGCTCATGCCCACTGATAAGCCTGTTACAAGGTCCTTAACGGTACTGTTACCCATGTTCAACACCGCTGGGTTAACCCTGACCCTAACCACCTGGTCGCTGTGGGAGTGGTTTATCACGAAGATTAGGTTGTCACCACCACTCCTCAGTAGCCTAACCTCAACGTAACCAGGCATCGTTGAGTCAACCTCGGCGTAGGGTTGAACCTTAGCCATGTTTAAGACGCCGTATATCAACTTATCAACCCCACTACCGGGGCCGAGGTTTTCGTAGGCCAAGCCTATGCTAGTCCCCACGTAGATTGCCTTACCGTTACCGTAGTCGTTAACCACTATGGAATTCCTGGTACCATTAACATTGCTAACGCCGATGACCTGCGCCTTGGTGTTAAGCCAGCTAACATAGTTAACGCCGGTTATTAAGTCGCCTATGCTCAACCCCGGTATTGAGGGGTTTATGACCCTCAACTCCGCCCTCTCAACACTAACATAACCCTCCTCGAACCCGCCCAGTACGTCACTGAGCCCGTAGGCCGGGGTTGATGAGTCTATGTAGCCGTCGCTCTTTATTGAACCAAACCTTGAATCCGCTATTAGGTATCCGCCACCGTTAACAAACCTCCTTACTCCTGACGCTGATTGGGGTGTAAGCACGAGTGATGTCGGTGCAATCAACACCTTATACCTACCAACATCACCCCCCTCAACCTGCCTAATGGAGACTACGTCAACGTTGTAGTTCCCGTTGAACAATACCCTATACACACCCAGTATTGCCCTCGACAGTAGGTCGCTGCTGTGCCTTTGGGCTATCCAAAGCCACTTATAGGCCTCAATGTTGTACAGTATGGCGACCTCACTATTGATTAACCTAGCACTCAGGAAGAGGTCGCCGTACTCGTAAATCACCTTAGCCGTCTCCCCAGCCCTCTTAGCCTTATCCGTCAATGAGCCGTCTGGGTTCACTAGGCCGTATCCACCTGACTCGTAGCCAAGCATCATTGGGTACCAGTGGTATATGTTAATGCCCTTAGCCTCATGGGCCACGGCCTGCCACATCCAGAGTGCCACGTCATCGGGTGTTACTGGTTCAGCCGCCTTAAAGCCGCCTATGCCTTGCCCAGCCTGCAACTCGCCAATCCAGTACTGCCTACCGTTGGCTGCGGCCGCCGACCTGGCTATGTCAAGCACCAGTGCATCCAACACGTGGTCAACCTTAACCCTACCCGCGTGCTTGGGGTAGAATGAGGTGCCCCAGTAATCCACGACACTGGCCATTTCCCAGTCGTCAGGCTCCCCGAAAAGTGGGTTACCGAACACTGACGTGCCCCCGTGGCTGTGGCTGGCCACCGGGTGCTCCTTATCAACGCTCTTAACCACCTTAACCCTCCACTCCAAGTCCTCCCTAAGCTTAGCTATATTGAAGGTTAACCAGTCCAGGTTATCCCTGGCGAAGTGCAGTGAGACAAAGCGGGGTGGCTCCACGTCGCCGATGTCCAGGTAGCTCCTATGCCACGCCCTGTTAAGCGCCTTAACGTCACCGTAGGTTAACCTTAACCAGTCCCTGAACCTCCTCTTGGAGTGTTCGCAGTAGCAGTATAACCCACGCCAACCGGTTGGTTGGTAAATCCATTGGATTACGTTGGGCTCGCTCCAAAGGTCCCATGCGTAGAAGTTGGGGTACCTCACCACCGTTTGTGCCAACCTCCTCAGGAATTCCTCGGCCCTAGCCCTAACCCCAGGGTGGTCTAGGCAGACTCCTGGGCTGCCCTGAGGCATTACCTGGCTCCCTGACTCTGAGACGTAGAGTGAATCCGGGTGAAGCTTGGGTAGCCAGTCTGGGGCGAATTCAAGGTAAACCTGCAGGATGACCCTAAGCCCCACTTCACCGGCAACCCTAAGCAGCAGCTCAACGCCACTGAAGTCGTACTCACCGGGCCTTGGCTCCGTATCCCTCCAGTTAACCCAACCCCTAACGTACCTAAACCCAGCATCCCTAATCCTACCCAGGTCCCTCCTAACAACCTCCTCATCGAAGGGTGGGGTTACGCTACCCACCCCATACCAAACCGACACTGGGAAGGACATTGGGTCTCGCTTAGCCTGGAGTTAATATGCGTTGACTGCAATACGTTGCAGCAACCACTTAAATAATAGGGCGCCCCAATTGCAACCGTGGGTGGGTCCCTTAGCTACTGGAGGGCTTGGGTTAACAATGCCCAGGGGTTGCTGAGCAGGATAATGAACACGCAGGCCCAGGGCATAGACAGGGCCAGTGACATAATGGCTAACGCCATTGGCAGTGGCCACGTCTGCTTCCTCTTCGGCTCAGGGCACGCCGCAATACCCGTAATGGAGATGTTCCCCAGGTATGGCTCAACCCTAGGCTTCATACCCATCGTTGACCTGCCGTTGGTCTCATTCCTAAGGATGGTTGGTGACTTGGGCTACCCCCAATTCGACTTCATAGAGAACTCCCCCGAGTACGGGCGTAGGATAATGGAGAACTACAGGGTTCACAGGGAGGACTGCGCCCTAGTCTTCTCACACTCAGGCACGACACCAATATCCGTGGAGGTGGCCATCCAGTTCAAGAATAGGGGTGCCCCGGTGATTGGGGTAACGTCACTGGTCCACGCTAAGTCAGCTAAGCCCAGGCACCCATCCGGCCTAAGGCTCCATGAGGTAGCCGACGTGGTAATAGACACAGGCGTCCCAGCCGGCGATGTGTCATTAACCGTGAAGTCCACTGGGGGTGAGCTGCGCATCGGCCCATTATCAACCATGGCCTTCGTGGCCGTGGCGAACGCGCTATTGCTAAGCACAATAGAGAAGCTGATCCTCAGGGGCTATGACGTAGTCACATTCCCCGTGAGGGGCTTTGACCCTGATGCTGACTCCAGGATGAGTGAAATACTGAGGAGGCATAGGGAAATCTACGCAAGGCACCTAGCCACCGGTGACTGACCAGGTGCCGGAGGCTGTGGTGGCCATTGACGTGGGTGGATCCAAGATAGCCTCAGCCGTGGTGACTAGGGGTGGGGTTGTGTTCAACTACAGGGTTCAGGGCATTGATAAGAGGGGTGGGTTACACTCAATGTCACAGTTAATCAACATAATTAGGCTCCACATTGAGGAATTGGGTGAGCGGGATTTAATCGGCGTGGGGGTCAGCATCCCCGGCATCGTTAAGGAGGACGGCTCCGTATGGGCACCAAACATAAGGGGTTGGAGGTGGGTTAACCTAGCCTCATTCATAAGGGGCCGGCTGGGCATAGGCAACGTTACGCTGGTTGACGATAGGGTTGCCAACATAGTGGGTGAGCACTGGATGGGTGAGGCTAAGGGGGCTAGGAACGCAGTATCGCTCATACTTGGCACCGGGGTGGCTGCCGGGCTCCTGGTGGATGGGAAGCCAGTGAGCGGTGCTAGCGGGGTCTCCGGCGCAGTTGGCTGGTGGCTGCTTGGGAGGAACACGCCAAGGCGTAGGTCAGCTAGGGGCTTCCTGGAGAGTGAGGTATCTGGCCCGGCATTGTTCAAGAGGGCCCGAAGGTACTGCATGAGGATTCGTGATGAGGGGTGCCTAAGGGCATTGAGCCAATGCAGCCCGGGCGACGCGGAATGCGTGTTTAAGGCCTTCGATAACGGCGTGAGTGCCATTGGGGTTGTTTTGAGGCGTGAGGCCTCTATAATAGGCGTGGTGGTGGCCAACATAATCAGCATCCTAAACCCTGAGGTCGTAGTGCTCGGCGGTGGCCTTGGTGTTGAGGTTGGGAGGAGGTTCATGGACGTAGTCATAACCACGGCCAGTAGGGTTGCCCAACCATACTCACTTAGGGAGTGCAGGATAACGGTGTCTAAACTGGGCTACCTATCCAACATCTACGGGACAGCTAAGCTGGTTATTGACACCCATGGGTCTTAGGCCGGGTTACCGCCTTAGCCTCATGAGCACCGCTATGATGGCTATGGCCAGCACCATGGCTGCCAGTAGGCTAAGCAGCACCATGCTGTTTGCGATTGGGAGCTGTGTTGGTGGGCTTGGCCTAGTGTACAACGCCCTAATTGATACATTACCGTTAACAACGACTTTAATCGTCCCGTTGCCAACCATGGCAACCCCACCACCGCTGACCACCCACCTGCTGAACCTGTATTCCCCAACCACCCCAGGCACCTTTATTATGGCTGTGGAGCCGTTGTAGAGCCTAAGCCTCAAAGGCCCTTCAACAGTCTCGTTGATTAGGTTAATGAGGGCGTTGGCGCTCACGGTGATGGGTACTGTTAAGTTACCTGCCGTGGCGGTTACGGTTAGGGTGTAGGTTGGGGGTGGGTTTATGGCTGTGGTTAACCTGTACCATGCTAGGTAAACCCAGGTTGGTACGTCACCGGTCCTGCAGGCCCTTAGGGTGGCTGGGCCCCAGTACTTCGTGACGTAGTCCTCGTCTAGGAAGCTCATGTAGTAGTGGTCGCTGTCTATCATGTGCATTATCATCCACTCCACTATTGAGGCGTTGGCACCTAGCCTAGTCCTATTCTGCAGCCAACACTCAAGGGCATCGTTGGCCATGCTCCACATTAACTGCTGGGTTGGCGTTGAGTCCCATATGGCCGCAGTCCCCGCCCAGGTCTGGGGTGGGATGTAGGTTAGGTTGTAGGCCACGCCTGCGAGCTTAACGGCCTGGCTAACGGTAACAGTCTCCAGCACCCCAATGGCCTGGGTCTGGTTGAGGTAGTTAAGCAGGTAGCTGAAGAACAGGGCCGCCAGTGGGGGTGACTTGGACATTATTATCCAGTTCTCCCCATCCGTGGCCACCACGTCTACGCCGCCCGGGTGCTCAATACCCCTAAGAACCAGGTCAACGACCATTAGCCTTGCGTTTAACTCAGCCTGGGCTGGGTTATCCTCATTGTTGACTGTGAAGGAGAGTAGGTTGCTCATGAAGGTGTCCCTGAACAGGACAGTGACCCTGGACCCGTTGACGGTTATGGTGTAGGGTACGTATATGCCGTGCAACTCCCCCTCAGCCCCATTATACTCATACTGCTGGTCAAGGACAACAACCTTAACCCCAGCCCCGGCTAAAAGTGGAACCAATTCATCACTCCACCACATTTCAGGGACCCAGAAGACGGTTGAGTTAACCCCGAGCACAAGCCTAGTCACCTCAACACCCAGCCTGGCGTCATCGCTAAGCAGCCCAAGCCACTGGGGGCCGAAGTAGGTTACTAGGAAGCCGGCTATCGGGTGGTCGAAGAAGCTTGTGGCCAATTCAACCTGCCCCCTACTTGCCATATCCCTAAACATCCAAATGGTCTCGTTAACCAGCTGCATGTATGGGTTGGTGGGGCTTAGGGGCGGTGTGTAGGCTAGGCCACTGGGCGTCTGCTCATAAACCCCGTACCTCAACCCATACCACCACTGCCACAGTAGGGGTGGGGACAACTCAACCGTCCAGTGGACCAACGGGTACTGTGAAAGCAGGTAAGCCTGAACATAGTAGACGCCGTAGTTGAAGTAGGGCTCAAGTTCACTGGCCCAGACGTGGTAGAAGGCGTATGGGGTACCCGTGTAGACCCCACTGGGCGTGTAGCCAGTCCCCTGGTGGTCGTGGAAGAAGAACGCCACGTAAACCCTATCAGCCGGCTTGGAGACCGCAATGAGGCTAATAGCCCAAGCCTCAGCACCATTGACCATTAACGTTGCCTTAACCAGGTATGCACCCGGTTGCACTGGAGCCGTGAAGCTCACGTTGAATTTACTGGTGCCTGAGGTCACCGTGACGTTGATCACCCTTGACCAAGCCAACTCACCACTAGCCGAGTACAACTGCCCAAGGTCACTTATCAACTCACCGCCAAGGTACGTGAGGGTTAGGTTCAGGGTTGCCTCAACGGGCTGGTTTAGGCTGCTGGTCACGTTAATGAGCATCAGGCCCCGCATCCCTGGCAGGTAAACCACCCTATCCGTGCCTACCCACATGCTGAACTGTGACTGTTGGACGAGACCCTCGCAGGCTTCGTAGAGTGAGGTTAGGTTGACCTCGGTTAGCTGGCTCTCGTTGAATGGCCCACCGTAAACCAGCGCCACGAAGGCCACTGAGCCGCCTGGCTCAAGGAGGAACTGGGGGTACTCCACCCTAACCTCGAGGCCGTTGAAGTCGGACTCAAGCCAAACACTGTAGGTTGTGTTCAAGGGCTTGATGGCTAACACTAGGCCACCTGGGTGGATTGGGTTGATTATGGCAACCCACTGGAGGTTCGGTGCACTGTACCTAACCCAATTCTGCCACTCACCAGGCCCCCATAGGTAAACCTGCCCACCGTTGGCGTAGGCCTGGTAATCATGATCCACCGTGGACCCGACAACCCCAGTGTCGGCTAGGGTGTAGCCTATTGGGGCCCAGTTGGGCGTTGGGTTGAGTGCAATGGGCCCCCTGTTGATTATCCTCGAGACCCATAGGAAGTAGTACCTACCCCAGCAGAAGACCAGGTACTTAACCACCGTTAGGTTAACCCCACCCAACTGCTCATCATTGGTGACGTTTAGTGTGAATTCCAGCACCGCCATGGAGCCGTTGTTGAAGACTAGCCTATAGCCCCATTCACTGGTAGCTAAGGTACCGGGCCAATCCTCTGCAGGTATCCAATCGTAGAGTGGGTAGGAGTGGCTGAGGGCGCCCCTCGGCGGTGAGTATGCCGCCAATTGGCCATTGTTTGAGTATATTAGCCAGCTTGAAACCCTAACACCCCTCAGGTCTATGGTTATCAGGGCCACCCCAACATTAACGCTAACCGAGCCCTCACCCCTTATAACGCTTATTGACCCATTACCAGGGCACCCCATGAATTGGGCGTACTGATCAACCCAACCAGGCAACCCCTGGGCTTGGGCAATCAGTATGTGTGATGATGTAATGATTACTAGAGCCAGTAGTAGGATTTCAATGAACCTCATTAAACAAATGCATGCAACACCGTTTAATAAGCTTTACTTGACTGAGTCAGGTTCAGGAATAACCTTAACCATGCTTCACTGTGCGCCAAGCATCCTGGCGACATCATATATCAGCGATGGCCTCCAGTAAACCATGCCACGCTCCCTGACAATACCCACCACCCAAACCACGAAGAACACTAAACCCACTAAGTAACCCAATATCCTAACTAGCATTAGCAGAGGCCATATAGGCGCCACAATCATTGAAAGTACAATAAGCACAATGTCCGTCACTATGATCACTAGGCCAAAGGCCAGGCTAAGGTAGGACCAGTGCTTAACGTAGTTGGAGTTAGGCCTCATTATCAGGCCTATTACCCCACCAGCCAGTGGTATAACCCAGGCTATCAATCCCCAATTCAACTCATCATCAGTAACCTGAGACATGGATTAACATAAAGACCCGCATTTATAAATATTGTGGCTTGCATTTACCCACAGAGAGTCACCTAACACAAGCGTCACCCAGGGCACCGCTTAGTTGTTCATTGCGGTTTGGACTGTCAGAGTAGCGATAATATTAATATTATCACGGCTCTGCCACTCCAAAACTCAATGATCCTCAGGTACCCTTCATGGCGTAGCTAACGCAGGTTAGGTGTTGTTTTAAATTCAAGGCCTAATCTGACTCCTGTGAGGTCTTCACATTGGGTGTGTTACTCCATTCATATTCACGGTATTTCAAGGTTACGTATGCAATGATTATCCGTGTTTATTGTGGTGTATTAACCATGGAGATTACTGCAACTATAATCTGCGATAGGCAGGGTTAATTAAAGTGGTTTAAGGAGACCGTGGACTTCGTTAGGGGAGGACCTAGTTAGGTATGGAACCAAGGATGTGAAGTGCGGCTGAGCAGATGGGCAGCAAACCCTTAGCACCAACGGTGAGGGGTAATGCTTAACTCAATTAATGAGGTTAAGTCTCATTATAAGTTAACCGTTAACTACCTTAGGGAGGTGAGCGATGTCTTCAATAAGGGGGTGACTGGGAGAGCACAGTGGCTAATGCCCAGCTTTCCACCGATAATGCAGCCAAGTCCATAATAGCCGGTATAGGGCGCCAAGTTAGTCACACAATTCCTCAAATAAACTGCAGGAATTAGCAGGTAGAATGCCCAGGGAGCTTGATGATTTAACAATTGAACTGGTCAACATAGCCAAGGCACTGGCCCTGGAACACAGCAGGAGCACCTACGGCGAACCCCAACATTGGGTTAGCACCATGGGACATCTACAGTATGGGCGATGCAGAAAGGTCTTAACATGGTGAACAGAACTATGGATATAATAAACAACATACTTGGGTCTCTAGGCATTAGCGTCACTTAATTTACATCATATATTTTGTTATTTATGTGATATAATAAATGTAGCGTTAAGTATATTAAGAGGATTAGTAAATATTTTTGGATGAGTATTAATGTTAAAGATTTGATAGTTAAGTTGATACTTTCAGGGATGGGGATGAGCTCAAGGATTGATGGTAATGATGTTAGGATTGCCGTGGAGTTCATTAGGAGTTTCATTGATGGTGATAGAGTTGTGCATAAACCCCTACAGGACATTGCCAGTAGATTAGCCGGAATATTAGATGGAGACTTAAACATAAATAGTAGGATGAATGTCGCGAGTATTTCCACGGGTAGTAGGAGGATCACACTATCTACATCTACATCTTTAGGACGGAGAGAACAATCAATAAGCATAAATGTAGGATGCCTGAACCGTGGTAGTACCCTAATGCTTTCTTCGAGGGCATTCATAATGGAATTTCTGAAAAGCGGCATCTTAAGGCGTGGTAGCATTACCGATTACGTTGTAGTGGATAGTGATGAGCTACTGAGGGCCCTTAATGAGGTTGAGGCAAAATACTCTGATAAGATTACCATGAAAATACCGGAATTCTCATTCTACTTTCTGAAGAGGGGTAATTCCCTAGTTAGGCTTGATAAACTTGGAAGTTCGGCTAACAATATACAGAGTTCTGACCAACCCAAGTGGAAGTATTTAATTGTGCCGAGGAGTATCCTTGAACAATACGAGCTAATACTTGGAGTGAATTTAGGCTTCCTTGAAACTAACCCGGATTCATCAAAAGCTATGTCATCAATATCACTATCACATATAGTATCAACAGCACCACCCCAGTTGTCTCAGGAGAATAATAAGGTGAAAATGACTTTGCGGCTTTATTGGATTGACTCGAAGACTTTCATTGACCCATGCATGCATTATAATGTAGCTAATGCGCAACCTGAGGAGGTTAGTCACTATTATGTTAAGCCTGAGGATAAGGTGCTTCTTAGTGGCGATTTACTCGAGTTAATCAATAAGGCCGAGAGAACGAGAGATAATGATGTAAATAAGTTTGACCTGCTGAGTAACATATTTATAATTCCTTACATCAGTAAGCCTGAGGAAGTTAAGCCCCCTAGTCCCCATAGGGAGTTGCAGAACCTGCTCGTAAAGTTAGGTGAGACCCTTGGCTTCAATGCCGTGACTGAATATGATATTGGTGGTTTTAGGCTTGATGTGGCTTGGCTTAACGGTGACGAGTTGGAATACGCCTTCGAAGTAGTAATCGGCGGTAGTGTAATAGAGGCTCTCTATAGGCTTGAGCGCTCAGAGGCAAGAAACAAGGTATTAGTAGTCGATGATGAGAAACTAAATGAAGTAAAAACTAAGGCAAATACCGATATAAAGGTGATATCAATATCAAGCATAATAAGCGGGAAGAAGGCAGAGGTAATAAGGCAAATACTCAGCTGATATGTAGACATATATACAGCAAACTTAAAAGGGTTTATTAAAGGCATAATCATGGGTAAGCAGTTACCTAAGCCATGTCGAAATGCACCACACAGCTTCATGAAAATCAAGGTGTGTATGTAAGGTAGTGAAGCAGCAGGCAATAGAACCTATCATTAATTCGTACGAAAGGGGTTAAGAAAGTTATAAATGTGACTGTGATTATGAACATAATAAGCTAAATCTGTTAATAAGCACAATAACGATATTATATAATAAAAACCAGCATTGAAAATAGTGTTTAGGTTATCTGCATCTTGATTAGATGTAGTGTCTCTAATAAATCATTGGTCTTAAACATTGTTATTTCTGGTACCATAGTGACCTCATTATTCAGTTTACTCAGCTCTGTAATTATTGGTTTATAAACCTCGTTCCACACATAATGTGGTATTGGTGCATGAGGGTTCCTTAGATTTCTTGAATCTCTATACCAGTGGATATGTGTCTCACCAATCTTATCACCACGTTCCTTTACGTATTCTAGGACCTCATCAATAACGTATTTCATGGCTTTAGATCTCTCGATCTTCCTCACTTTAACATGTCCCGTTATGAGCTGCGGTATGTCTATCACTGACATTACGGTGATCTTAAGGTCTTTTAATTCATCCTCAACAAGACTCCTTAATTCCTCTAACTCATCTATTGTCGCTGCGGCTTGTTCCCTCTTGTCTATTGTTGAACTTGAACCTCTACTCTCAACAGTAACCATTAACTCGAATCCATTACTGCGCACATTATTAATCACTCCAGTAATTAGTCTCCTGATACCATGCGCTATGGGTCCAAGATCTACGTTTTTATCAGGACCTCCGAAGCCTGGGTGAACCTCTATTACGAGTTTAGAAACCTCCTTGCTAGTATCAATACTACGTAATTCCTTAACTACCTTAGTTATTGCTCTTACATATCTATTTACGAACTCACTACACCACCACATCGGTACCTGGTACTCGGTGTGTAGGATAAGCGTCTTTATGTGTAATCCCTTTAGGATACTCCTTAGCATCCTAGTCTGTTTGGTGACGTTATCATAACAGCATGAATAACCACCACACGCTTCCTCACAATTAAACGTCAATGGTACAAATAACTTACCATACCTACCCAACCACTCACTAATTATTAGACTCAATTCAGGATTCTTAATGCCTATGCTCCTGTTGATGACTCCATTAATGAACCATCGTGGTACAGCAACGCTTAAGGTCATATGCTTAAATATATTGCCTAACTTTTAAATTCAGTGCTTACCCGGCATTGTAAGGAATGTTTTTAATCTAAGTGAATTAATGCTATGTCTTAACTCTTCGCCATCATAAAACTGTTAATTACTCGTTTTATAAATGGATTATAGATTTTCTGACACAGTATCTTGATACTCTACTTTCTTAGGATCTAGGATGCAAGTTTTTAAGTATAGTAAGATGCTTAACAGTGTCAAGGTCTTAGTGAAGATTAGCAGCTATCCTCATAGTGCAGGGGACAATGAGATAAGAATTAGAATTGAAAGGTAAAATAATGAAATACGCATCCTTGGTGGCCCCGGCCGGGATTTGAACCCGGGTTACGGGCTCCACAGGCCCGCGTGTTGTACCAGGCTACACTACCGGGGCCTTAACGCCTAACTCCTGCCTAACAACCTTATTAGCTTTTCTCCTCACGGCCCCTTAAGTTGGCTTCCTTAACCCCAATAGCACTATATATCGAGTTAAAGTTTATTAATCCCCTCAGCGTTTATAGTGTTGATGGGTGTTTTAGCCTTTATTCAGCGGCTTGGGAGATTACTTAAGCCGAGTCCTTCATATAACCTTAACCTCCTCGTTGACATGCTGCTTAACCTTGTTAGCGTTGATGCTGTTAGCCCTAGGGCTATGTTGGCTAGGAGGCATAAGTTAATGAACCTGAGGTCCGTGATTGCTGAGCTTGGTGTGGCTAACTTGCTCTCCCTCAACAGTAGCCCTAATTACGAGGACTTCAGGTACGTGATGCTCCTCTACGAGTCCGATAGTGGGGATTAGGTGCATACGCCGCTCCTGTATATTGAATCCACCACTAGGGCCATTGGGTTATCCTTAACGGCCCTAACCCAGTAGCCCCTATCACCCGTGAGCATGCCTAGCAGTGCCGCGGCGTCCATGGGGTTCTTCAAGTCGTTCATTGAGCCAACCCCAAGTGACAGCACAGCCCTTGTGGAGTAGTCCATTACGTCTGAGGCTACCTTAACAAGGTCGTTTACTAGCCCCATCCTGAGGAAGGGTAGTAGGACAAGTTCAATGTACTTACCCTCACCCTCCATTATGGCCAACTGCCTCCTGCTCGGGTACTCCCGGCCCGGTAGTATGGTGACTACGTCAACCCTGTCGTTGGTTATGTATTTGTTTAGGGCATACCTATTGTTACCAACCACGTAGCTCACTGTGAACTGCCCCCAGCCACCACGCCTAGGCCCCTGGACCTTCCTCATGACAAGCAGTCCACTATCCTCCTCATCCCTCACCCTGGTTATTGAGGCAGCGGCCACGTACCCCATCCTAGCCATGGCTCTCAGGACCTCTGGGTCGTTGGTTGTTAGGTGTAGTTCAATGAACATGAGCCCACCTCAACTAGCCCTGTATGTAATACTGCTCACTGGCCGTGGCCTCATCGCTGCTGCTTGAGCCTAGGTCGTAATCGAGGGGTTTAGCTCTCCTAAGGTCCTTGTACATGTAGATTGAGCCCGGGTACCTCCTGTAACCCAACAGCCTATAGTAACCCCTAACCCCAACCCCGGATATCACGAAGACCCTTAATGCACCGTACTCGAGGGCCACCTCCTCGGCCTTAGCCATGAGCGCCCTGCCAATACCCCTATGCTGCCACCAAAGTAGACCACTGGGCTCGCCACCAACGGCCACCTGGGGTCCGTAGACGTGGAGCTCCCTCACCAGGGCCACCCTACCCCTTAACTCTGGCCTATGGGGCTTGTTAGGTATCCTAAGTCTCAGTATGCCGTAGAGCGTGTCCTCATTGTCAATGACCTCTAGGTAAACCTCCTCACCCCCGGAGGCCTCGTAGTTAATCCTATTAATCCACAGCCTACTGGGCCTCGGTGGCTCACCTTTCTCAAGTATCCTGTGCCCAACCTCACGGCACCTAATCTCAACGCACCTAAGCCCCATCCTGGCCATGAAACCCCAAACCTCCTCCCTCAGGTTGCCTATCCTGGGCCCATCCACAACCCAGTGCAGTGGAATATCCCTACCAAACCTCATAACCCTAACCCACCTAGGCACCCTAGCCAGCATCTTGGCCAGTAGGCTTAGCCAAGTCTCCGTGTCGTAGCTCCTGTACTCCCCCCTACGCCACATCTCGTACAGCTCAGTCCCCGGTACGACGAGTGTTGGGTATATTTTAACGCAGTCCGGCTTGAAGTCGGGGTTACTGAACAATTCATCAACCATCGCCAAGTCCCTATCAGGGTCTGAGCCCGGTAACCCGGGCATTACGTGGTAGCAGACCTTGTATGCCGAGTCCTTAAGGATCCTTGTTGACTTAACCACCTCAGCCACTCCATGACCCCTCTTAACCCTTGCCAACACATCATCGTATATTGACTGGACGCCCAACTCAACCCTAGTGGCCCCATAGCTCAGCATCCAGTTGGCCTGCTTCTCATAGGCGAAGTCGGGCCTTGTCTCTATGGTTAAAGCCACAACCCTAGCCCTAGCATCCTCATTCCTCAACTCCTCAACCTCCAGGTCACCGGACGGTGAACCACTGCTCCACACCGGGTAGTCATTGAGGGCCCTGTAGACGTTGAGTATGAACCAGTACTGGTAGTTGAGCGGTAGTGCGGTGAAGGTGCCACCCATTACTATCACCTCAACCTTACTCACAGGGTGCCCCATAGCCCTATACTGAGCCACCCTGGAGACTACCTGCATGTATGGGTCGTAGTTAACCCTAGAGGCCCTGAGGGGTACTGGGGAGTCCGGTAGGTAACTCTTGGGGGTGTTCATCTGTGGGCCACCTGGGCAGTAGATGCACCTACCCGGGCACGGTAGTGGCGCCGTCATTACGGCTATTGGCGTAACCCCAGAAATCACCCTAACAGGCTTCTTAACTCTACTGAAGAACCTCCCCTTAGCCACAACCCCCTTCCCAATCATGGCCAGCGCACTCAACGCAAATAAACGCCCCGGCTATTTAACGGCTTCGTCAATGGGTTAACCTGGGCAGTGCCAGGTGCTGCCTGGTTAAAGCCTGTTCATTATGTAGGTTTAAATATTTATTTAAAAACCTAACCCAACACCGAAGGGGGGACTTCTGGGTTATTGCAAAGTATTTAAAGGAGCAGTTTAGGTACTCGTAATGGTTAAGGAGGATGAGAGGCTCGACATCATCCTAACCACGGATAGGTCAATGATGACTAACCACCACGGTAAGGAATTCCTAGGCTTCCTAACCACTGGCCCAATCTTCGTCTCCCTCGGCCCATTCCAAAGGCTCTCGGAGTGGTTCCACGTGTGGCTGGCTGCACCCAAGCCTAAGGTTGATAGGCTCGGTAGGCCCAGGGAGGCGCCGTATGGGCTTAGGAAGATTGAGGCAGCCCTAATCGACGCAGGCCTTAAGGCAGCCATAATAGACCCCGATTACGTGCCCAGGTACATTAAGAACGGCGCCAAGGTACTCATGCTGAGCCACCACGACTACTTCGGCCTCAACCCACCCTCATCAACCTGGGCCGTGATTGTGGGTAAGGAGCCCCTTAACGCTTACCTATTCAAGAAGATGATGAGTAACCTGAAGCCCTACATTGACGACGCAAAGAAGACAAACGGCCTGAAGATATTCGTAGGGGGCCCATCAGCATGGCAGTGGCTATACTTCCCGGAGCTCATGAACTACTACGGGGTTGACCTAGTCTTCGATGGGGAGGGTGACGTGGCCGTCGTTGACCTGGCCAAGAGGGCCCTCAACAATGAGCCCCTCCCCAGGTACGTCTACCTGGGTAGATTGGACTCACCGAGCATAGACGACATAAGGGTCATTAAGGGCGCCTCCGTGAATGGACTCGTTGAGATTGGACGTGGTTGCCCGAGGAGCTGCGCCTTCTGCTCAGTCACATTAAGGGCCCTGCGCTGGTATCCATTGAGTAAGATTGAGGAGGAGCTTAAGGTTAATGTCAGGAACGGCGTCGTGAATGGCCTAATACACTCTGAGGATGTCCCACTATACGGCTCACCCACAATAATACCCAAGCCGGAGAAGCTCATTGAACTTCATAAGTTAGTTAAGAGGTACTACAAGACAGTTGCCTGGAGTCACACAACCCTGGCGGCTGTGCTTTACGGCGAGAAGATGCAGGGCAAGTTGATGAGTAAGATAGCCGAGATAATTGAGGATGAGAACCAGGACTGGTGGGGGGCTCAGGTGGGTCTTGAGACTGGCTCCCGCAGACTAGCCAAGATGATTATGCCAGGTAAGGCGGCCCCCTACAAGATTGAGAACTGGTGGGACGTGGTCACCGATGCATTATCCATAATGCACGAGATCAAGTTAATACCAGCCCTAACCATAATAGTTGGCCTACCCGGCGAGACAGCTGATGACGTTAACGAGACCATTGAGCTCATTGAGAGGATTAGGCCATACAGGAGCCTAGTGGTTCCACTATTCTACGTACCCATGAACCACATTAGGACTGATAAGGAGGGGTGGCTGTATAGGTATAACCTACTCCCAGAGCACATTGAGTTGCTCAGGGTGGTGTTTAGGCACTCGGTCTACTGGGCCAGGGACATTGTGAACAAATTCTACCTAAGGGGGCCATTAATGCTACCCGTGAGGATAGGCATAAACTACTTCATAAACTACATTGAGAAGAGGGTTAAGGAGCTTGAGGACAGGCTGGACGAGATAATAGCCAACATTAGGAACCAGGGCATTGAACAAAGATTCACACCAATGAAGCTCGTACAGGAGATCAATCAAGCCCAAGTAGCCTCATAGGATAACCCTTAAAACAAGGCGCAGCAATCATTAACCAGTGATGAGCTACGGGTCTTTTTAACGAAAGGTGAAGACAATAAACCGGCTGACCCAGCATCAACGCAGTAAACCTTAATTAGGCTCAAGCCGCAACGTCCAACAGGCCCCGTGGCCCAGCCTGGATAGGGCGGCGGCCTGCGGAGCCGTAGGACCCGGGTTCAAATCCCGGCGGGGCCGCTAGGGTTCATGCGAGTTAAGTTGATTATACCGTTAAAGTTCGAAGGCCTCCCCCGTGGTCAAGGTTACGTGTATGTTCCTTCCCTCCAGGTGCTCGCTGAGCCTTAAGGCGTTCCTTGGGCTTGAGTGGACTATCAGTATGTTCGTGCCCTCGCTGAAGTACCTTATGAAGTTGACCAGCTCCTCCAGGCCGCTGTGGGCTGAGAAGTCGAACCAGTAGACCTTTGCGTTAACCCTAATCTCCTCATTATCAACCCTAACAACACCCTTAGTGAGTAGATCATAGCCTGGGGAGTCTGGGGCCTGATAACTTGGCAGTATCACGGCGTTCCTCCTATCGCCACCAAGCCTCTTTAGGTAGTACACGGCTGCACCACCCTTAAGCATACCGGCTGGGGTTATTATCACGGCCTGGTCCCTTAGGGCGTTCCTCCTGAAGTAGTTACCCATAATCTCCGTGCTGTACGTCATGGCCTTGGCGTACAGGTTTGGGTCCCTTAGGAACTGGGGGTACTTGCTAATCACCCTATTAGCCACCCTGGCAAGCCCATCCACGTATATGGGCACCTCAGTCACATCATGCCTAATTAAGGTTAGTAGAAGCTCCTGGGTCCTTCCAATGGTGAAGCTCGGTATGAGCACTGACCCACCCTCCTCAAGAGTCTCCTTAACCGCCTTAATGAACTCCTCCTCAAGTTTCTCCCTGGGTGGATGCGTACCACCGGCGTAGGTGGCCTCCATGACGACGAGGTCAATGTCCCTGGGCACGTTGTACAGGTCCGCCCCATCAAGGAGGTTGCTGGGGGCTAGGTTAAAGTCCCCGGTGAACAATATCCTATACCCGTCAATGCTCATCAAAGTCATCACGCTGCCCGGCACGTGACCCGCGTTCAGGAACATGAGGGAGTCGCCATTCAACTCAACAGCCTCGTTGAAGTTAACCGGCTTGGCCTGCCTTAGGGCATTCCTAACCTCCTCCTCCTCGTAGGGTAGATAGTAACCGCTCAGCTTAACCGCATCCCTAAACATCAACTCAGCCAACTCAGCCGTTAGGGGGGTTGTGTATAGCGGTGGGCTTGAGCTCACGTAGAGCCCGGGCAATGCACCGCAGTGGTCCAGGTGGGCGTGGCTTAGGACTACAGCGGTCAGGTCCCTTGGCCTAACGTGGAGTGGGAAGATTGGCCTACCCTCCTCGTCGAAGTTAACCCCATAGTCAAGCAGCACCGCGTTCCTAGAGCCCCTAACAAGTATCGCCATCCTACCAACCTCACCACCACCTCCAAGAACCTCAACAGTAACCATGACGTTAACCTACCTCGGGTTGCCCAGGCTTAAATTGAATTATTAAACTTTCTCAGCTGAGCCAAGCCAATGAATGAATCCTTTAAAGCCTAGGCCACGGTTAATTAAATATGGTTAATAAACGGACATGGGTGGCGTTGGGGGTAGCCATAATAGCCCTAGCCTCAGTGGCATTTATGCTAACTACCCACCACCCAGCCTCAACAGGACCCACTACAGGTAAGGCAAAGCTGGTACTGTGGGTTGTGCCCTGGGGTGCTGGGAACTTCACGGTGCCTAATTGGGCGACACCTGGTGTTGTCCTAGCCTACCAGTGTAATGACCCTGGGGCATCCATGCCGTGGATAAACTGGGCCATGTACCTTATCCAGCAGTACGTCAATGAGGATAGGCCGGTGTTCATAAACATATTCTGCGAAATCTACCAACCATCATACCAGTGGAGGGGGACGCTGAACTACATTGAACTACCCCAGTTCATCATCAATGATTTGAAGAGGATTGACCCAACGGGCAGGGGGCTTTACATAGGCTTCAGTGAGGAGGCTGCATGCGTGGCTAACGCCACCTGCAGAGCAAGCATGGTTAAGATATACGGCGAGTTAAGGGAGCAATTCCCCCAGGCCGGCTTATTCTACTACGCCAGCGACGGGGAATCAGCCGATAACGTGCTTGCCCTGGCTAGGGAGGCTAACCTAACCCTGGTTGGCTACGACATCTGGGACTACAGGTACGTTAACCACACCGTTGAGGTGCCAGGCTACCTAATGAGCAACCTAAAGACCATTAAGGACGCTGGTTTCAACCTTCTCATCGGTGAGGTTGGGTTCAGGTACTGCGACGAGTACGCCTACATTGAACCAGCCAGCTGGACCAGGAAGCCCACCTGGAACTGCACCGCACCGGCAGTCTACATGAATCAAGTGCTTGGCGAGTTAACAAGCCAACTACACCCGGTTTACATAGGCATTTGGGCTTGGAATGACCCAACCTTCGGCGTAATATTTAATCCTTACCTAATGAGTGCCCTTGAGAATTACACTAAGGGTTAGTGGGCTTCTCAATCCACCTATCAACGTACCTCTTCATGTTCTGGAGCACGGTTATCCTTGAGTTGGGGTCCTCATCCATGAACACGTAGTCCATACCCTTATCCCTCAATGCCTTAAGCAGCATCATGCTCCACTCCCTAACCTCACTATGCCTAAGCATGTTGTCCTTAGTCAGCTTATAGACCGAGTGACCAAGGTTCATGTAGGACTTGGGCTCTATGAAGTGTGGGTTCCCAATGCCCAAAACCTCAGCGAACTGGGGAATTAAATCCTCCATGGTGTTCCAACCCCTAATTAACGTGATCCTAACCACAGTCCTGGTGGGTATCTTTGAGAGGAGTTCAAGGCTCCTCAAAACTCTCTCCCAGGCATCATCCCTATGGATAACCGGGTTGGCTATCTTGTAGAATAACTCCCTATTGGGGGCATTTAGGCTTAGGTAAAGCTGGGTGGGTAGGGCATCCTCCCTCCAGAGCCTCTCAATCATCTCAGGGTATAGGCCATTGGTAACGAGGAAAACTGACTTCGTGTTGGGCAAGGCCTTAATGGCCTTAATTAACTCAGGTAGCCTGGGGTACATGGTCGGCTCCCCGGATAGTGATATGGCCCAGTGAGTTGGTTGAAGGGCCTCGAGAACCTTCCCCCTACTACTCCTACTATGCCCAAAGTAACCCGAGAGGAGTCTCCTCCTCTCCTTTAATACGCCGTTTATGATCTCCTCAGGGCTCATAACCTCACCGTAACCAGGCTCGTATGGGTCGAAGGACTCGGAGGGCCTCCAGCAGTAGACGCACTTGTTACTGCACATCATGCCCACAGGCCCCATTTCAACACACCTATGTGAACCACCCACTGGGGCGCCGTAGAACTTAACCTTATAGCAACTGGGCCCACCCGTCAGGGCGCTTTTAGTCCAGTGGCAAAGCTCAACCGTGGCGTGTCCATAAACCCCGTAGTGAGCCTTCTTAAGCGTAGCCAATGCATCACGGCTAATCACAATACTCCCATCGGCAAACTCATGATACCTCAACGTAACCTTAACCCTAGATTCACCCACGGGGCTAAGCCTTAAAGCCAAGTTATAAAGATTTCACAGGCACGTAAACCAACCCAAACACCCACCAGTGAAGCTAATGATCCGGCGGCAAGGTGCAACCCGCCCAGCAATAGCCATGAACCGCAACAACCAACAATAGAAACCATATGGCGAGAAACTCAAGAGGGTATTCGTCCTCATCAATACCCTCGTATATCCTCTCCTCAAGCCCTCTTAACTGCTTCTTGGCCTCCTCAATTTCATATCCCTCCAGGTTAGTGTAAATTGCGAATTTTTATTAAGGCATGGGTGGTTATCGGCGTTATGGTGAGTTGGGGTAGGGTGGCCTTAGCTGTGGTTGTGGTTGCCTTGGCGCTCATCACTTTAATGACTATCATCATTCACCTTAAGCCCCATGTCTCAACGGTGGGCATTAGGTTAAGTGGCGGCTGCACCTTTAATAGTATTGCTAGCCCGGTGTTGCCCTATGCGGTGCCGCCATCCCCATCATACATGCTCCTCAGTAACTGGGTTAACATGAGTATCCTGGTGTCGACTGGTTTCCCAATATTCGGGTTAAGCGAAAATGGTGCGTTGGTAACCATGCCAACGTCCATAAGGTGGCTTTTGGTTGGTGGAGTTGGCCTAGTTAACGTTAGCCTATATGTGGATAACATAGGCAACGTCCGCGAGTCCTACTTGACTTTGAACAACACGCTGATTGTTAATGGGACTAATGGGTGGCTGGAGTTCATGGTACCCCCCTACAGTGGGTTAATCTTCATAATACAGAACTCGAAAGTACCATTAACCTACGTAATTGAGGCCTCTGGGAACTACACGTACAGCCCCACCAGCGGTGGTGTCGCCATAATCGGCGAGCCCAACATAACGGTCTACTCGCCTAACTCGTCAATAGCAGTATCAACGGTGGGTAAGGTTGTGCAGGTGGTAGTTAAGAGCACTGGGTTCAACTACCTTGAATTAGCCGTCAACGCCAGGCCAATTAGCCTAACGCAGGCCTTAGCGATTAACAGTAAGAGGGTTGAGACGTGGTTATTGGAGTCCAGGAAACCTAACCTAGGGGGGTGTCTACTGGGTGAGTACTACCTAAGCCTCCTCCTAATTAAGGACAGTCAAAACCCGTTAACGGGTGGCTTCGCAGCCTCACCTGAGCCAATATACCTATACACGTGGGTTAGGGACTCATCATTCGACGCCATGGCGCTTCAGGGGGCTGGGCATTATGAGTCTGCCGCCAGGTATTGGCTGTGGATGGCTGAGGCCCAGAATTCAAGTGGGGCATGGTTCACCAGGTACAGCTTCTTCAATGGCAGGCCTGATTACAGCTATGGCATACCCGAGTACGATAGCATTGGGCTGTTTCAAATAGGAGTCTACCAATATTACCAGTTAACCCACAACAAAACCCTCATAATGCAGCTACTACCGGTGTTGAACAAATCCCTGAGTTGGGAGTACGGGAGGATAATGTCCAGTGGCCTAATACCCCAGGACCTCAGCATCTGGGAGGACCTGTACGCCTACAACTTCTGGACCCAGGCAATGGACCTTGACGGCCTATTGGCCTCCTATAGGCTTTACGGTGAGCTGGGCCTTAACAACACCTGGATATTGGGCATGATTAATAGGCTTAATGGCACGTTGCAAAGGTACTTCTACATAGGTGGCTGCTACGTTAGGGCGTTGAGGCCCAGTGAGGTGTTTTATGAAGGTAAGACCCAGGTTACGCTGGTGCCGGTTAGCGCCACCTACGATTCATCAGTGATACTACCCATAGACTATGGTTTAATCAACCCGTTAAGCAGTAGGGCCATTAACGCCGTTGACTGCGTAATCAATAACCTGTGGGATAGTAGGGTTGGTGGGTTAGCTAGGTACAGTGGTGACATCTACCACTACGCCGCCTACCTTTACGATAGCAGTGGCGAGGAGCCCCCATGGGTCATAACCACGCTTTTCCTAGCCCTATACTACGAGGAGGTCGGTAACTACACGGCTGCCTTAAACATACTCAACTGGGCTGTGAACCACTCCGAATACGGTCTACTACCCGAGGCCATAGATCCTAACTACGGTAACCCACTTCCATCAACATCACCACTGGTTTGGTCAGCTTCAATGTACGTGATAAGTGCGCTTAGTTACAACCAAAGCGGAGTCTATGACCTAATACCTCCTGGATAGCCTCAACCAAGCCTCAGCCTTCCTGTCACTGCAGGCTAGGTCCCTTAAGTCACTTGGCTTCTCATCACTATCCATCGGTGTCCCTAATGCATCAGCCTCAGTCAACTCCATTATCCTCTTCCCACACCCCTCGTCACCGCTCCACGGGACCTCCACCACGTTACCTTCGTTTAGGAGTCTCTTAACCTCATCAATGTTGTTGCTTCTCTTAACATGGCTCCTTAACCATTCCCAGGCAGTCTTACGCATGTTATCCTCGATGAGCCTCATCAACTCCTCAACTGCCTCAACCACACTGCCCCTTGGTGCTGTGTACTTCTCGAAGGTGTCCCTCCTGGTTAATGTGACAGTATTGTCCTTAACGTCGCCTGGACCCACCTCAAGCCTAATGGGCACCCCCTTAAGCTCCCAGTAGTAGTACTTCCAGCCGGGTGTCTTATCCCTCCTATCGTCAACGTGAACTCTCACCCCAGCCCTAGCCAGCTCGCCACTAACCTCCTTAACGTAGCCCAATATACCCTGGTCCTCACCGTACATTATGGGTATGGCTACGACCTGAATTGGAGCATACCTAGGCGGCAGCAGCATACCCCTGTCATCACCGTGGATGGCTATCATGGACGCTATGACCCTCTCTGATATTCCATAACTGGTCGTGTGGACGTAATGCATCTTACCATCCTTACCAAGGTACTCAACATCGAAGACTCTTGAGAAGTTTTCACCGAGGTAGTGGACTGTGCCTATCTGCATTGTCTTGCCGTCCGGCATTAACGTGTCGAAGGCTATCGTGTACACGGCCCCAGCGAACTTATCCCACTCAGTCCTCCTGCTTATTAGGTAGGGTATGCATAACTCGTCGAATATCCTCCTATATATGCCCACAGCCTCCCTAACCTGCCTCTCAGCATCCTCCCTATCCGCATGGGCAGTGTGGGCTTCCTTAAACATTGATATTTCCCTAACCCTAATCATTGGGTGCGTCATCTTTGTCTCAGCCCTAAAGACGCTCACGATTTGATACACCCTGAAGGGTAGGTCCGTGTGGTCCCTTATCCAAAGCTTAAACATGGGCATTATGGCGGTTTCGCTCGTTGGCCTTAGTATTAGGCGCTCCTCACCACTCATGCCCTTACTAACCCAGAAAACCTCATTCTCAAACCCCCTAATGTGTTCGCTTTCCTTTGAGAAGAACTCGTAGGGTATGAAGACTGGGAACAGCACCTCCTGGTGCCCAGACTCATCATGCAGCCTGCGTATTAGTGACTCCACGTTACGCCTAATGGCCACCCCGTAGGGTCTCCAAACGTATGCACCCTTAACGGGGTACCTGTAGTCGTAGACGTCCGCATCAATGATAACCTTATTGAACCACTCTATGAACGAAGCCCACCTACTCCTAGGCCTTCCCTGGGGCCCCCTGATTAACTTAAGGCCTGGTGTGGCAATACTAACCCCCTAAGGCCCTTTGTCTAAGGTTTTATAACTGTATCTTAATGGCCACCGTTGGGTTCGCCCTCCCTTGCCCTGCTCACGTTGATGATTTTGCCTATAGTTAGGTCCGGGTAGTACCTCCTTATGAACCAGAAGGAGTTGACCACAGGGTAGTTATAGGACCCATCATCCTCCACCAGGTCCACTTCACCAATCCTCCAAAGGTACGTTAAGTAATCTGAGTAAACCCTCCTGGCCTCAATCATCTCCATGGCTGCTGGGTATTCGTTGACGAAGATTTGGCTGGCTAAGTTGGGGTCAGTGCTCAGTTTAATTAACAACCCGTTGCTTAACCCCTCCTTAACCACTGGGCATATTGTTGATGCAGCGTACTTAACCTCAAAGGTCAAGGTTCTGCTTAACCTATCTAAGGAGTACCTTATTATCCTGGGTAGGTATGGGTATGCGCGGCATGTTAATGGCTTATACTTGTCGTGGACCATGCACTTGTTGTTTCTCAGGAATGGGCACTCGTTATGTTCATTGAGTAGCATTAGGTATGAGAGGGCTAGGGTTACCTTATTGTTAAGGTCAACTATTGTGTAACCAACCTTAAACTTAACCTCTACCCCAAGCTCCTCGGCCTCATCCAGTATCAGGTAGACCTCGTGTGGTAGTACTGTCACTGGGCTTAACCTGCAGCATAGGCCGCAGTTGGGCATGCACCTGAACGTAAACGGCACAGTGACCACTGCCTTATAATGGGGTTTAAATAGGATTTTTAACTCCTACTCCTCCCTTGTATAGTGTATAACAACCTCCCTACCGCACTCGCACAGGTACCACCTGGTGGGTTTAAACCTGGGTGATTGATTTAGCCTCAGTGGGTCACCCTCAATTAGGCTCGTCCCCCTACCCATCATGAACGGCGCCACGGTTAACCGAACCTCATCCACCAGGTTCCTCGTGAAGAATTGCCAAAACACCACACCACCCCCCTCAACCAGAACCTTCCTAATACCCCTCTCGCCAAGTTTGCCCAGTAACGCCTCAATGTCAACTTGACCATTAAACTCCATAACCTCTATGCCGGCCTTCTTGGCCAGTTCAATCTTAGACCTTGGGGCCTTCTCAGTCACAGCCACTAACGCCGGTGCTGGTGAGGCGAAGAACTTGGACTCCAGGGGAACCCTAAAGGCACCATCTATAAGTACCCTGAGTATCTGCTTACCTGACTTAGGCGTGTACGTGCCATCAACATCAATCACGGTTTGGGCACCAACTATTGTTGCATCAACCTCATCCCTAGCCTTAAATAACCTCTCAAGGTCATACCTACAGGTGAACCTAGTCCTCACGTACGGGTTTGCTATTTTCCCATCCATTGTTATTGATGCTATGGCTATTACGTAGGGTTTCACATTCATCCTGGTCTAATAGGGTTAACAGTTTAAGCATTAAAAGCTTATATTCATTTACCACAGGAATCAGAACCAAGTAACCTGTATAAAGTCCATATAATACACCGGTGTTACCTGGAGCCTCTAGGACCGCTGGTATCGCCAGTAGATCCTCCTCCCCATCAACAATTATAGTGGCCCTACCGCCCATAAGCACGGTGCCGTAGGCCCTTTTAACCGTGTTAAAGGCCTCATCACTTAAGGTACCCCTCTCATTCCTAACCCTATACACGGTGTCATTGATGAAGCGCTGCCGGACCTGTTCACCCCTCCTGGTGTTTAAGTCAACGATGCTTAAGTCCGGGTTCCTCCAGTGGGAGGCGACATTATTGGTCACTACATCACCAACCGTAGTTAACACCCTTAACTTAAGGTCATTGAACAGTTCTCTAGCTATCAATATTGAAATTGGAGGTTCCCTAGGTATCGATATTGCGAAGGGCATGGCCATTAAAGCCCTGGCACGCCTACTTCTCAAAATTAGCCTAGGGCACTCATCAGCCATATTAAACATGCATCACGCTCCAAGGTCCTAATAAGCTTTTCATGGGATTCGTGAAAATAAGGCAGGGTATGGCGTAAGGTTATTTAGGTTAATTACAGGTCTTAAGGTTTAGGTTCATGCTCTACGGCTTCTCATGCATTGGGAATACCACGTGAACCTCACCGCCATTCCTCATTACCCTGGCGCTTACGCCGTATAGTTTAGTCAAGTTTTCCTCGGTTATTACCTCAACTGGTGGGCCGACATCAACCACGCTGCCATCCCTCAGCATGATCACTTGGTTTGCCAATAGGGCTAGGTCCACGTCGTGGGTTGCAACCATGACTGTGTGTTGTGTTATTAAGCTTAGTATCACCTTAAGCACCCTATGCCTATTCCCAGGGTCTAGGTTAGCGGTTGGTTCATCTATGAGTATTAAATCGGCGTTGCTGGCTATGGCCCTGGCTATCATGGTTAGCCTCTTCTCCCCAGTGCTTAACTCACTCAACCTGGCGTTAGCCTTACTAAGCATACCCACTTCACTAAGGGCTTTAACGGCATCCTCATTGTTAACCCAGGCATAGCCCCTCCTAGCCGTCCTAACGGTCTCCAGCACAGTTAGGTTAACTAGTCCATCAACCTCCGCCGGTGAATACGAGACCGTGCCATTAACCCTCAACACACCCTTAACAACCCTGGCGGAGCCGAAGATGGCCCTCATCACTGTGGTTTTGCCGCTGCCATTAGGCCCAAGTAGGACTGTTAAACCTCCCCTGGGCACGGTTAGGTTAAGCCCCCTAACCACCACCCTTGACCCATAGCCTATGTAGGCGTCCTTAAACTCAACCAGGGGTTCAGGTGGATGCACCAAAACCACCCCTGGCTATCATCCACATGAGCAGCGGTATGCTGGCTATGCCGGTTACGGCCGTTATAGGCACCACGTAACCCTTAATCATTATCCTTGAGGCTAGGTACGAGTAGGTCAGTATTAAGGAGCCCACTAACCCTGACCAAGGCACCACAACGCTGCCGGATCCTCTACCGGTCATTTGCCTAACCACGTAGGGTGCCATTATCCCCACGAAGCCTATTATCCCAGTGAAGGCCAGTGACACGGCCAGTGGTACTGAGGTTAAGGCAACTAGGATCCTCCTGACGTTCACTGGGTTAACGCCGCTGGCCTTAGCCACGTCGTCACCAAGCATCAGTAGGTCAATGTACCTGGATAGGTAGATGATTATTAATATTGTTGGCACCGCTGAGGCTAACATTGCGTACACTTGCCACCAAAGCACGCCGCTTAGGTTGCCGTACAGCAGGTAGAGGGGCTGGATTGAAGCCGTTGGGTTTATTGACTCTATCATCAGCATCACTATCATTGATGCGGCGTAGGATAGTAGCGTTATTAATATGCCCATTAGTATCAACCCAATGACACCTAGCCTTGAGCCAAGCATAACCACCACAATTGAGGATGATAACCCAACCACGAGCGCTAGTATCGGTATGGCTAGGGTTGAGTATGAGCCAGTTAACCCACCCACAAGCACCAGTAGGTAGCCCAGTAAACCACCAAGTACCGCTGCGCTGGCTATGCCCGTGGTGAAGGGCTCGGCTAGTGGATTCCTCAACACACCCTGCATCACAGCCCCAGAGACCCCGAGCACGTAGCCAACTACCAGTGATGCCAACGTTGAGGGAAGCCTAATGTCAAGTATAATGACCCTGTACTTAACCTGGCTGCATGTCACCAGGCATGTGTATGGTACGTTAACCTCACCGAGAATCAGGTTCAAGATTAAACCCACCAGTAGGAGTATTGGGGTTAGGAATAGGCCAACATACCTAATTTTAACCCTACCAACCACAGTGCAACACCCTCAACCCGGTAACGTAGGTTTAAGCATATCCAACACCCATTCACTGCTTATGCATTGAGGCACACTGCTCAACCCGAATGCCTCCGGGTGAAGTATGGCCGCAATAACCTCAGCACCGTACACTGATAATGGGCCAGGCTCCTCAACTAGGCTTGTGGCTAAGTTACCCAACACGTAAACATGCCCCTCCCTAACGGCCTTGGTGTAGTTTATCCCAGGTATCTGCATTATGGCGGCTAACGTGGCTGAGCAGTTGCCCATGAAGTCGCTTGCTATTATGTAGTCTGGGTTGTAGACCAGAACTTGGCTTGGGGTTAACGTTGGCCACGGCACCGTGGTGTTAACCACATCTAAACCCCCTGCAACTCCTATCTCATACCCAATGAAGGTTAGGTTTGATGGTGCATATATCGGGTTGCTCCAGTCCATGAACAAGACGGTGGGTTTACTTAAACCCGACACCTTACTGGTGACGGAATTAATCACGGTGCTCATCCACGAGGCCACCTTAAGTCCCCTCTCAGGAGCCCCAAGGGCCTTGGCCACCAGGTATGCGTCTGTCTCAATCTGCTGGAACGTCCTGTCGGCGGTGCCGTTTATTATGATTATGGGTATGCCTATGCTTGAGAAGGAGGCTAGTGTTGATGGGCCGTAGAACCCTAAGTCGTAGCAAATCACCGTGGGTGAGGCATTAACCACGGCTTCAATGGATGGGGCTGGCCATATTGAGGTGAGTATTGTCGCGTTGGGTGGTATGGTTACGTTGAAGTAGGTTAGGATTTGCCTTGAGTACGTGTCCAGTAAAACCACCTCGTCACCAAGGCCGAGGGTGAAGATTATTTGGGAGCACGCCGGGTCAAGTGATGCAATCCTAATCTGCCGTGGAGGCGTAGTGGTGGTTGTTGTGACTGAGGTTACTGTTGAAACTGAGGTGGACGTTACAGTGGCCGTCGTGGTTGTCGTTACCGTACTTACTACTGATGCGGTTGTGGTTACCGTGCTGGTTGAGGCTGGCGCAGTGGCTGTTGTTGTAATGTAGGTGGTTACAGTTGTGGTTACCGGTGATGTCACGGTTACCCTAACCTGCACCGGTTGGTTAACCCTGTAGGCTAAGTAACCTACCGCAACCACCAGCACAACCACTAGCACGGTCAGTACCGTTGACCTCCAATCCATGGACTAGTGGGATAATTATCCTATTTTTAAGTTTTACCCCAATAAGTAAAAATAAACCCACACACCCAATCTTAAAGAGTGAGCAGTGAGGTTAATGCTGATGAGTTTGCCAGGTTAATGGAGGTTCTTGAGAATACTATAGTGGCTAAGCTTAACGATGACTACGCCATTAGGGTTATGGATTACGTTGGCCCTGGGGAGCATGATTATACGCTTGTCCCCATACTATACCACTTCGGTAGCTTCAAGATACTTGAAATTTGGATTGAGGTTGATGCGAGGCAGTATAGGGCTGCCTTAATAAGTGAGGTTGATGAGCACCTTAAGGCTGTTGGGAATTGGCTGGCTAGGGGTGAGTTTCTTGTGCTGTTCAACGATGGGTTAGTTAAGATAAATATACCAAGGGACAGTAAACCGCTTAACGATTTCATTAAACCTGGTTAACAGGTAAGGTCAACTTATAGGGCTTAAAGTATAAGGGAGGTAGGGTAACTTTCAGGTTACCTTAGCCACCCGTTACCTATTAAACTTAAAGGGTGCTGAGCTAGTAAGGCGTTATGCCTTTTGGGCGTAGGGGGGTTAGCTATGAGAGGGAATTAGCCAACTGGCTATGGAGCCTAGGCTTCGCCGTCATTAGAGCCCCAGCCAGTGGGGGTGGTGTTAGGCGCAGGTTTGCCCCAGACCTGGTGGCCATGTTCAAGGGTAGGGTTATTATACTTGAGGTTAAGTATAGGGCTAAGCCATCCTCGATAAGCATAGGTTGTGATAAGGTTAATAGGCTTATTGAGTTCGCCAATAGGGCTGGTGGGGAAGCTTACGTGGCTATTAAGTATGCCAGGGAGCCGTGGAGAATAATCCCAGTTAAATCATGCAACGGCGGTTCGTCAATGGTGCTTAGCGTTGCCGATGTTGAGGGTGCCAGCAAGCTTGAAGACATCATCAGGGGTATGATTAACATTGATATAACAAGTTTGATAACCGGCAATGGCAGCGATGAATGGAATGCAGCGTCAAGGTAAGGGTAGGGTTTCAACTAATTACGAGACTTAATCAGTACTCTAAGACTTGAACATTGATTAGATGAATATGCATTACCATTTTAAGAGAATGAAGGGGGCCTATGCATGGCTTAATCGCCACTGCCCCCTCCAGTAACTGAGACCGTTGCCGTGACCTTCTCACTGAGGTACCTCATCCTATTCTTCTCATACTCCTCAACGGGTATTGGCTTAAGCACTGATAGTAACTGGGGTAGTGTTGTGTACTCCATCTCCTCCGGGGGTAACCTATGTGGCATTATTGGCCCCATCCTCCTGATGTAGTCGGTTATGAAGGCTGCTACCTGCCTACTTAAGTCGAAGGCTGGGTCATCAAACATATCCACCGGCCCCTCTAGATAGCCATCGTGCAACTGGAAGCCTAAGGCGCCAACCTTAGGTGGCCCATCGAACCTAGTCATCTTAGGCCCCATGGCTATCTTATTAGCTGGGTCTATGCTGACGAACTTGGCTGGCATTAATGGCCCAGTGTGGCTGCCCCTCATCCAACCCTCAACTAGGTGCGGTAGGGCGAAGGCCTCAAGGACCTCGCCAACCGCCGGTAGGCCATGTTGGGCTCTAACCACTGCCACTGGGTCATCCTTACCCACGTACCTACCCGCAATTAGGTTAAGCCTCTCCACGCTCACCACTGCGGCTTGGGTTAAGTCACTCCTCCTATAGACCCTCCTAATGATGTACCTGCCTGGTGTTCCTATTAGGCCCAGTATGGAGTATATGTGTTCAGGTGCGTCAAGCAGGTAGACCTTACCCTCATACACGTCTATTATCTCAAACCTGAATCCACCATGCATCTGAGGGTCTATTACCAAGCCTGCGGTGTTGAATGGATCAGCGAAAATCTTGTACATGGGCAGGTTATACGCGCCGGGTTCAGTCTTATCGGCAGCGAAGACTATTAATGGTTCACTCGGCCTCTCCTCAAACTCCATCTCAGCCACCTGGGGCCCAAGCCCCCTAACATTGCCGCTGAAGCTTTCCTTAAGCAAGTCCTGCCCTGCTCCATAAAGTTTAAACTTCTTAGCGTAATTTTCAGTGGCCTCCTTGAATATGTTCCAAGCTAATCCATGTATCTCAGGGTTATCAATACCCTTATCATGAGTCATCAGTAGACTCATGTCATCTCCAACATTAAACACGTAGTAATCAATAAGCAACCCGCTCTTAACAGCCTCCCTAAGCCTACCACTGGCATACTCAAGAATCTTTGGGTGCACCCAAGCATGCCCAGGTATGCCCCCAATGTCAGCCTTTATTACCGATACTGTAGTTTTAGGTGCCATAAAAATAAATTGCAACTCATCCTTATAAATTTTACGCAGCAATACGCAATATATAGTTACAAAATATGTAAAATTCATGGGATTATATAAAATATACTTAATTAATTAAATAACGATAATGATAAATATATTGAAGAACATAGCTACATGTAAACAAAATAGAGTCAAATTTTTGATGCTTAGCTAGGAATTATTAGACTCAACACCATGTAACATATATTTAAATGTGAACCATATACCTATAGTATTCTATTCAATTCAAACTACTAAGTTTAGTCTTTGAAGGTTAATGCTTAAAAGGACCTAGGTTGAATAGAGTCCATGAAGTGCATTGAGGCTCCCTCAATGGTTAATCTGGGTGATGAGTGGATTTTCAGTATTATCGATAGGCCGAATGAACCCGGCAAATACCCAGTGGTCATTATGTTTCACGGTTTCACGGGGACGCATATTGAGTCTGGCAGGCTTTATGTTGATATTGCTAGGGAGCTTTGCGAGAATGGCATGGTAACTGTTAGGTTTGATTATAGGAATCATGGGGATAGTTCAGGCCCCTTTGAGGACTTCAACATTGACAATGCCATCGAGGACGCTGTATTCATGGTTAAGTACGCGTTAGGCCTTGAGTTTGTTAACCCTAGTAGGGTTGCTTTCCTAGGCTTAAGCATGGGTGGGTATATAACGTTAAGGACATATGAGAGGATGAGCATGGTGCCCAGGGCCCTCGTGCTGCTTTCACCGGCAATAGACTTCTCGGGGTTAGGTAGGGTTGTGGAGCAGGGGCTTAGGGGTGACTACGTTTACTTCGGCCCATATAGGTTAAGACTAAATAACGTCATCAAGTTGGCTAATTCAAACGCCATGAGTGTTGCTGAGCTAGTCAACGTACCAATATTAATAATCCACTCCGTGGATGATAAGGCAGTACCCTATCAGCAGTCCGTGGAGTTTCATAGTAAGGTTAAGCATAGTGATAAGGCATTGATGCTGCTGGATAAGAGTGGCCACACCTTTGATGACTATGAGGTTAGGGTTAACGTAATCAACACCATAGTTAAGTGGCTTGGAGATAAGCTTAAACCTACTAACCCTCTCTAAAATTAGCTAAGTAAAGTTATTATGGGGTATGCTTTATTTAAAATTCTATGAACGAGGTGCCGTGGTGACAACACACGACAAGCCTCGCCTCTTCTGGGGGTGGTGTTGTTTCTTGGTTGGTTTAAAGTTTTGGTCTATTGGTTGGTATTTTTGCTTCTGGTTACCTTTTAATTCCCCCTCTGCCTAGCTTATCCTGGTGCTTGGGGTGGTGCCCCCAAGAGGGGGGTTGGGCTTTTTGGATGAGCCAGTGGGTCGATACCCCACTACTCATCACCACCCCAAGAACAAGACCACCAACCCCACAACAGACGAGGCAACACCCAAGACCCCCACAACGAAAAACCCACCCCACTGGAACAGGAAAGGGGTCATTTAACCATGTTGACTGCTACAGTGTCCAGGCCATTTTAACGAGGTCATATATGGCGCAAATGGATCCATTTATTACGGCTACGCCTTAAATGTAACCTAGTCATAACAATACTCAATTCGGGGATTCAGTCTCATGGTTATTGCAGGACGATATATTTAAAAGTTGCCTACTTGAAATTATCCCATAATGGATAGTGTTATTGTTGAGGAGGTTAGTGGAGGTGTGGAGAGGTCGAAGATTTACTCGATGGTTAATGGTAAGTTAATTGAGCTATCGTTTAATAGGATGATTAACACGGGTTTAATAGAGTTTAGAATAGCTACAATAACTCCTGTTAACGAGGAGGAATTCTCAATAATAGCACCAGCCGTTGGCTCCCTAGGCTTCTACGCTGACTACGTTAAGGATTCCAGGATGGCTGTCCTGATACCATCAATAACGCTTAAGGGTATTAAAAGTGTTGATGAGTTAAGGATACTGCTTAACGCCCTAGGTGAGTTAATAGAGGAGATGTCTTATATGACCAACACGCCCATATCTAACATTGAGGTGGCTCAGATGCTTAATGATAAGGGGTGGTTGGTGAGTAAGGGTAATGATGAAGTATATAAAGTTTTAAAGGTCAATGATGTGGCGGCGGTCATATTAATAAACCTAGGTGGTGGCTTAGCCATTGGCTCAGCCAACGTAACCATAGGCATTATTGGGAGGCTTAAGAATAGTGAATGCGTAGCTAAGGGTCTAGCAGAGTTGGGGTTAAGCGGCATGGAGAATTACGGATACATGGTGCTAGCCAATGGGACTATAAGGACCCTAGGCCTATTAACGGTGCTTACTGAGAAGATTGAGAACACTGTTACGAGGGTGATTAATGAGTGCAACCGCCTTTAGGCAATGTAATGGTTATAATGACTATGATGGAGGTTTTCCTAATAATGGTGCTGGGTTACATGATATATGATATTAAGGTTAGGCTGACTAAAGGCAACCCTAACACTGGTGATGAGGCAATTGGGGTTAAGGACGATGCGAATAGGGTGAGGTTAAACACAGATGAGGTAAGGGTGCTTAGGTACCTGCTAAGTAAGGGTAATAAGCCAGTGGTTCAGTCCATGATAGGTAGGGACCTTAATATACCTAAGTCAACGCTCTTCAGGATAGTGAGGAGGCTTAATGAACTTGGCTTGATTAACGTTGAGAAGAGGGGTAAATATAAGTACATTTACATACAGAGGGCACAGGACGTGGCGAACATGCTTAAGGCCGTTGATGAGGAATCAACTAATAAAGGTTCCTCCCCCTAGCGTAACCAAGCACATCCCTAATATACCTATACAGTAGGGGGTCAACATCACTCATGCTGCCTACCCTTAGGAGGGCCATTATGAACCACCTCCTTAACTCATCACTGACCTTAGAGATTTTATCAGCTATGTAAAGTGGTATGGGGTAATTCTCCCTACTCATCATTAGCGCCACAGTGTCCAGCACACCTAGGTTCTTAATCACGTTACTGGTGGCTTCAACGTAAACAGGTGGACTGCCGCCATGTGCCTGCATGTAAAAACCCACAACCTCACCCTGCAGGTTCACTGGGGTGGTTATCAACACACTCCTTGACCCATGCCTTAACCTGAAGCGTTCCAACAGTGCGAAGAATAGTGATGCCTCATTAATTGGCTTATCAGCCTTAAGCAGCCTATTAATGACCCGGTTAAGGCGCACCTCCTTGGTGAAGGATAATACGTAACGCCCAGTGCCAAGTGCCTTATTCACCAGTGCCCTTAACCTACCGTCACCCTCACCCTCAGTTAACAGTGGCCCATCTACCAACACCACGTCCCTATCATCAAGCAGTTCATGTGTTGCGTTAAGTTCCTCAAGCTTGGCAACTACCCCAAGGGACCTCTCATCATTGATTATCCTCGCAATGAACCTACTTCTACTTGATTCTGGGGGTAGTACCATAGCAACGTTTATTAGACCAACCATCAATCCAAGGTACTTAACAAGCGTGAACCCGGAATCCACAGCCGCAACGGTGTAATCAATGGGCTCAGCGTTAACCTCAACCACGAGTTCATCATCCTCAAGCTGCTCAAGTTCAGCACCAATTCGCGTTAAGTCAATTTCACTTAACCTGTACACGCTACCTATCAGTGGCTCAAGGGTATACAATCTTAGTCACCTCGTCTATCAGTGCCCTTAACTTATCCTTATCCACCAACACCCCTGAATCCAATATACCCAGCCCCTCAAGTATACTCACAGTCTCCCTGTCTAGGTTCGACGCATCCCCTGTCTTAAGGGCCTTAACAAGCCCCATCAGCGTCTTGGATAACCCAAGTGAATACCTCTCCGCCAGCACAATGTTAACCAACCTGTTAACCACCCCATTATTCACCACGTTACCCCATAGGGCATTAATATCATTCAACAGTATATTAACCATCAAGTTTAAGTATATCTTAGGAATGTAGCCGGTTATGATTAAGCCCTCATTAGTTAACCTCACGCATCCATCCTCCACTTGGCTAGAGATGGGGGATTGATCAGTCCTTGACCTCACTATGGTTGACGTGGCTTGTTCACCGCCACAGCACTTGATTGACCTAAGGGTGACGTTACCGTAAATTACAGGGCCACTCCAGTTGCAGTTGTTTACATTAATCACTATGTGCGCCCTTGCCCCTGGACATTGTTTAAGGCACATCAATACGTCAGCCCTACTATTAAAGTCGTAGTTACGTATGCATTGTACAAATCTGCATAACTCACTGTCTAGGTCATCAACCACGGCTATTATCAACGGTGGGCTAGGAGACATAACGCTTCTCCACCAGTTTAGCTCTCCATAGGGTTTCAAGGTAATTAACAACATCCTTCGATTCCATCCCAAGTTCCCTCGCCATAACAACCTCGTCTATACCAACGTTAGGCCCATTGGATGCTATGTAGGTTAGTACGCTTAAGGGTACGTTGAGTTTATTTGATATTTCACTAAGCTTACTAGCGATCAATTTGTTTATGGCCACCAAGTTCTCAATACTCATCCTCAGTTCATTTAGGTTAGTGAAGTTGAGGCTTGGTATGGCTACGTTCTGGTTAAGTAAACCCCTATGCCTAAGCCAGTTAATCGAGTTGCTGATCTTAGTAACCTTAAACCTCGCCTTGTTGATGTAGTCCATTAACCTAGCCCTGGCTTCCTTAACCCTGCTCTCATATTCACTTAGGGCTATTTCCAAGTCCTCCAGTGAGTCCCTGCTGAGTAGTTCAACGATAGAGTCAACAACGTCGATGCTGGTGTTGTCCTTTAGTACTGAATCCCCCTCATTAATCAGCTGGCTAATCTTAGACAGGGTCATGGTTATCATTGAGTATTCGTGTGCGTAGAGGAGTATTGAAGTGGCCACTTCAAGTTCCCTCCTGAGTCTATTAATCTCCCTTGTTACATTATCGTTAAGGGCCTTTAAAGCCTCATATGCCTTATCCACGCTTAACCCGTTCAGGTTACCCACAACCCTATTGATGAGTCCCTTAAGTTCATTTACCTTAGCCCTCACGGCATCCTTAAGCTCAGCCCTTATGCCCTGTTCACCACCTATGGAATCGATAATTGTGTTCAAGTTGCCTATAATCGCCTTAATTTCGTTAACTAGGTTCCCCTCCTTACCCTTAACCTCATCCGCCTCGCTTTGAATGTCCAATAGTCTTAAGTTTATTTTAGCCAGCCTCTTTAAGTCATCCTCACTTGGATTCCTTATCACAGTCATGAGTAGCCTACACTCATCCTCAAGAGCCTTAACACTACCCTGCAGGTTGCTTAAACCGGCCTGCAGAGTTAGGTTGACACCATTAATATTAATGGTTATGCCGCTGTCCAGTGATTTACTCAGCTCCCTTATTCTACTGCACGTATCCTCAACAGCCCTTCTAAACCCATCACCAGCGGTCAGGATGTACTTACCATTATGGTCGTGTAGTAGCCCCCTGAGTCTCATAAGCTCCACGAGGTCATGTTCCCTGAACTCCCTCCACAATTGCACCGGGAAGAGCCCCCTTATTATCTGCTCAAGCTCCCTCTCGTCAATGGGCTTACCCACGTTACTTAGATAGTTGACTAGGGTTGACTCAACCCTGGAGATGCATGGCTTATCACCGCACCTAAAGGCTGGTGGCAACTGCTGGTCGACCTTACCCTCAATCCAACTCTCAACAATACCCCTAATGGCGTCCCTCTTACCCTCTCTCCTCCTGGGTAGGCCTAGGGTGTATTGAAGTATGTGGTTCCTTAACGAGTCCCTAAAGGCGCTCACCCTCTCGATGAACCTCATTGCAACTTGAACCTGGCTACTGTACTCACTGGGCACTTTGCTGAACCTTGAAAGCACGTATAGGCCTATCAACGTGTTCCTTAACTCCTCAATGCTATCTGAGCCGTAACTCAGAAGGAGGATTCTCTGGGATGCATCGTATGTGTTGCACCACTTAATGTTTAGGTTTGTGTTTAATTGATTAGTTAACACCTGGTCATTAACCACTAGGGCTATTAAGCCGTCCACGTACTTAACCTGCCCATTTACCTTAACACCGCAGTTCAACGCAATACTAGCCACCTTATCTGGGTTATCGAGTGTTGCGTAGGCCAGTCTAGCATCCAGCACATTATCAACAATGGCTACCCTTAAGCCATCCTGAACCTTAATTGCATCGCTCTTAGCTAGCATACCGATTATCCTACCAGCTACATCAACAGGCTTCATGGCGGCTAACTGCTTAATGAAGTTGCCTAACTCATCAACGCTGGCACCTTCAGTGCTAACTAAGCCTAGTAACTTATCGTGGATGTTCTTCTTCAGTATATACGCATCATAACTTACGAAACCCTCCAGGTTTGCATCAGGTGGGAGTATTACGAATAACCTAATGCCTCTATTGGTTGGCACCGTGTAGTATGAGCCATATTCTATGGATAGGTTCCTTAAGTCGTCGACTATTATGGGCGGCTTACCGTAAATCATCCTTACATTATTCACCTTGCGTAACTCGCTTGGGTTATCTGGGTTAACCTCAATAACCTTAACCTTCTCAACAAGCCCAGTTAATTCAATGCTTGAATTGGCCTTAACTGGTATGCCTGATAATGCCACGCCCAGCACCTCATCACCATATGTCTTCAGTTCATTGAGTAAATCGAGGTTAACGTACTTACCCAGTTCAGATGTTACGAAACTAAGCACTAGGTTAACGCTTAATTGTCCATTATTCTCAATGGCCATTTCAAATAACTTGGAGGTCAACTTGATGAGGTTCCTCGGTGAGGCTTGCCCATTCTCCATCCTCCTGGCTATCAGGTAGATTAATGATAGCAGTTCCCTGTTAAATGGCCATAGTGGGCTGATTTTACCATCCTTAATCGCCTTAAGCCTTTCCGGTGTTGAGTACGATAGGAGCCTATTCTCGACTATGGCCTCATAAAGCCAGTAAGGCACCCTATCATCAATCACCACCTCCTTAAACACCCTGCCTCTGGCTATGTCGAACACATCAGGTACGCTGTTCCTTAGTATGCTGTAGTAGAGCTGGGGGGTGAAGGCGGCTATTATCATTATCCTGCCTAGGCTACTTGGCTTCAGGTTAAGCAGAGATGCGTAATTCTTAGGTTCAAGTATAGCCCTTATTAACCCGGTGACCTGCATAATGGCGTTTTTAACATCGCTATTCACGCCGCCGGACATTAACACAGCCCTAGTTAATTCATCTGCCTCATCGAACATTATAACCATTGGCTTACTAGGGTCCCTATCACGAAGCCTACTGATCAAGAAATCCTTAATGCTCATGCTGAGGCTTAGCGCCGTTCTAATAGTGTCGATGTTAAGCCCCTTAAGTCTCTCCTCAACATCATCAAGTAGGTCTGATTTACCAAAGCCATATGGTCCAATTATGACTAGGAGCATGTTATCACTTCCCCTCAGGAAGACGTCGATTGCCTTCATCACCTCACTGATCTCCTTATCAAGACCCATTGTAGCGTAACGCCTAGTCATTGGGGGGAGTCCACTTGGGTTGAATGGCCTATCCACGAAGCCTAATGCTTCATAACTGTTTACCATTCGGGAATAGCATTAGGCATCCCCTAAATTAAGGGAACAGTTAAAATTAATGGAATACGCCGAGGCTTACTGAAGTTCCTAGGTTTGGGGCTCATGCATCTGCCTGGTGTCTCTTGGCAATGCTGGGTGGGTTATGGCTACATTTCCTGTGAAGGAGCAATAAAGTTTTTAAACTAAGGCAATGTAGGTTTGATGATGGCTCAAGCGCAGCAGGCAGTTACGCAACAGAGGATACCTCTAGGTAGGTGGGCGTTTAAGAAATGGCTCATTGTCCACGCCCCAGCCTTCCTGGGGGGTCAGGCCATTGTTGAGATCCCCGTTGACGAGCCATCCAAGGCTGTTAATAGGAATGTTGAGATAACGTTATATGACTTGACCAAGGACTTAACTCACATTAACATTAAGCTTAGGTTCAAGGTAAGTAGTATTGATGGTGATAGGTGATGAGCCATCCAAGGCTGTTAATAGGAATGTTGAGATAACGTTATATGACTTGACCAAGGACTTAACTCACATTAACATTAAGCTTAGGTTCAAGGTAAGTAGTATTGATGGTGATAGGGCATTGACACAGTTCAATGGGATGGAACTGACCAGGGATTACATCAGGAACCTCATTAGGAGAGGCTCAAGTAAAGTGATGATAATTAAGGATGTGACCACTAGGGATGGTGGTAGGTTAAGGATGGAGATACTCGCAATAACCACGTATAGGTGCACCAGAACCCACAAACACCTAATAAGGAGGTCAATAATGGATACGCTGGATAAGGTTAGCCAAGAGATGGACTTTAACACCCTAGTTAGGGACTCAATAATGGGTAAGCTTCAGGTTGAGTTCTTCAACATAGCTAAGAAAATATACCCACTTAGGAAGGTTGAGATAATCAAGATAAAGGTGCTTGAGCAGCCTAAAGGGATGGAGGCCAAGCCACAGGCCGAGGCCACTAAGGTTACGCAGGAGGTTCCACAGCAGTTAACCAGCGGCCAAACTGGGGGTGCTTAGTGAGAATCCGTATTACGCAGTAGGCAGTAAAGTTTTAATAATAATCCCCCAAGTGCCGAATGATGGTTACTGCAACTACAGGGCAGCGGTACACCAGGGCTAAGCCATACCCTGACTGGAAGGTTAAGACCCTGGAGGAGCTTGAGGGGTTAATTAGGGAGTACAAGGTAATAGTGATATTCGATTTAAGGGGATTATCAGCATCAATACTCCAGCAATACAGGAGGGCGCTGAGGGGCCATGGCGTTGTTAAGATCTTTAGAAACAAATTGTTCCTAATAGCGTTGAGGAGGGTATACGGCGAGTCACTCAACCCTGATATTGAGAAGGATTACTTAACGGGTGAAAATGGTTACATCTTCACTAATGAGAACCCCTTCGACCTCTACAAGGTCATTATTGATAATTCGGTTAGGAGGTACGCAAAGCCTGGTGATGCCCTCCAAACTGAGATAATAGTCCCAGCTGGTAATACAGGCATTAACCCAGGCCCAATATTAAGTAGGTTTAGCAAGCTTAAAATTCCGACGCAGATTAGGGAGGGCAAGATATGGGTGGCTAAGGATACGCAGGTGGCTAAGGCTGGCGATACTGTTACCCCTGAATTAGCCGACCTACTAAGGCTAATCAACGTTAAGCCAATATACGAGGCACTCAGAATTAAGGCGGCGTTAATTAACGGCAGGTACCTAGTTAAGGGTGAGGAGTTAGCCATAGACATCAAGGCATATGAGGGTATGTTTAAACAAGCCGCATCATGGGCATTGAACCTAGCCATCAATTCAACTCTACTGATCCCAGAAACCATAAGTATATTGATCACTAGGGCTGTGCTTGAGGCACGCAACCTAGCCGTAAACGCCAACATACCAGTGGCCGAGGCAATAGGCCTCATACTGGCTAAGGCGCAGGCGCAGGCGGATGCATTAGCATCAATACTGTACAGTAAGGCACCTGAATTAGGCGGAGGCAAAACAAGTTAATTACCTAAACACTACACAATCCTTAAGCCCGTAAAGGCTCATCTGCGCGTGTATGCGCCTTTACATTTCAATTGCGCCGTGTACCTATGTCCTATTAATTAGCAGCCTAACTCTACAAGCAACATCGTCAATGACGGATTTATCATACTTGGCCAGTGTTATTAACCTAGCTAAGTCCACTATGTAAGGCAAGTCGTCAATTGACGATGTACATATTCCGGTCACCAGTTCGTTTAGGGCTTGGTCGACATCGCCGCCATTAATAACCAGTAATATTGATGCAAGGCTCCTTTTAAGCGCCTCACTAACCCTTGATTTCACGTAAAGTAGGTAATTGTTTACCACTGGGTTATTTGACTTAACAGTCTCACCTAGTGTAATACCCCTTAATGCATCATCAACCTCCTTGGCGCATGCATAATTCTTAACCTTAAGTGCAGCCATGGCCACAGCATCATTCACACTACCTCCCCTGCACATAACCCTCAGGACCTCTTCCATCGCATTCCCCACTTCACTAACGCACTGCATCGAGTTTTTTACCCCCTATGCTTAAAAGTGTGCAACTACCTTGTCCCAATTACAACTATCCCTGATGCTATGGACTCATCAATGACTATTTGCCGTCCATTAAAATCAACTGTAACATCACCCCTTCTTCTGCGTATAACAGTTAGGGCATCATTGACGCTGATTTTATTACTAGCTAGGAAGCTTAATACGCTCTTCAACTCGGCTACTGCAGTTATAATAACTCTACCTGGGTATGTCTTCGATAACCTCACCCCATCAGGTTTGCCGTAAATTGGGTTACCGTGTGGGCATACCCTTGGCCTACCAAGCATGTTGTATATTTTATCTATCACTAGATCGTTAACGTGCTCTAGTTCATGGGCGTACACGTGGGTTTCAAGTTGATTAAACCCAAGTATGCCTAAGAATACTTCAAGTATCCTATGCTTACCCAGCATTCTCTCAGCTAACCCGTTACCACTATCCGTTAGGGTGTAGATACCCCTACTTAACTTAACCACATACCCCTCATTACTTAAATGCTCAATTACCTTATGCGCAGTTGCAGGGGTGACGCCAAGTTCATTGGCTATTAATGTTAGTGACGCCTCACCGTAGAAATCGTTAAGTATCTTAATTACCATTAAGTAATCCTCCTTGGCAACTTTAGTACTCCTGCTCTCCTTAACAGTCTCCATCAAATTCCCTAATCTTTTATCCCTATATAAAAATAATGTCTGGTGACGGTTCCCTAATAACAACTAAGTTTTTAGGTATGGGAAACTTAATTCAAGGCCTAGGTTCAGTTAGTATTAAGTGTGCATGTACACCTTTAACCAAGTCACTTGGTCCTGGTAAGTAGGATTATGGTTAAGGTCCTTGTTTCTCAGTCTTAAAGTATTTAAACCTTGTTACCGGTATATCATGGTAACGTAGATCTTCGCTTAGATTCGTACACTTTATCTCAATACTGATGATTTAAAGTATCGGTGGCATACTTTAAAACACTGTAGTAGTTTGTAAATACTCGTATCTAGTGAAACGTTTAATTACCCCCACCATGCACCTACTGAGTTGTGGTAAATGGCTCAGTGATACTGGGTATGGCTCAGGTGTTTCAGGCAACCCCACTAGGTAGTCAGAATGCCCAGCAATACCTACTGTACAACATCATACTTCTAATACTTTGGTTCGGGGTATTCCCATGGTTCTACGAGATGTTCCAACTATGGAGGTACCAGTCCCAGGTGAGTAGCTTCCTGAATAGGCTAAGGTTTTTCATGAATAACAACATATCCCAGGTAATGGACTTCATAGCGAATAAGGTTAGTGAAGACAAGCATTTGATTGAGGGTAGAATAAGGGATTTAATGGAGATGGTTATAATAGAGCCCACGAGTATTGAGCCTGAAGGGTTGGTTAGGAAGTATAAGATGCTTGTTAGTTCGTATAATGATAGGCTTGAGAGGGATGTTATTAGGCTTATGCCATCCCTAGGCAACAATAGGCCCATGGTGCAGAACTTCACAAACGTCATAGATGTGTTGAGGGAGTTAAACTTCATATATAAAGTCATTGACCACTACTACAGGTTAGCCATGAAGTACAAGAGCTACTACCTACTAATTCAGCTAGCGGCAATACTACCACTGCTTAAGGAGGAGATCGATGCATTAAATGGTTCAGTCCCAGTGTTCCTCAAGGGTCAACCCATAGGTGACTCAGCGGGCCCATTAACAGTGTTTAGGTTTAAGAACCTGTGCAGCGACTTAAATGTCATAAGCAACTCAGTTAAGGATACCTACCTAGCCTCATGCATGTTTAAGGACAGGAAGATATACCTAGTTAAGGCGGAGGGTCCAGGTGGGACCGTGGGTCACTTGGACGACGCGATAAAGTACATTTATGAGGGTATTAATGCGAGGCCAAGGTTAATGATAACCATAGATGCCGCACTGAAGCTAGAGGGTGAGGAGAGCGGCTCAATAGCCGAGGGGCTTGGGGTTGCAATGGGTGGTATCGGGGTCGAGAAGTTCAACATAGAGTCTGTGGCGACCAAGTACGGCACCCCAATATACGCCATCTTAGTGAAGATGAGTATGCCTGAGGCACTTAACGCAATGTCTAAGACGATAGATGAGGCCGTTAATAAGGTTGTTGAGAGACTGAGTAAGGTGGTGGAGACCTATACGGAGCCGGGGGATGAAGTGGTTATAGTTGGCGTCGGTAACACCATAGGCGTTGCCCAGTGATAACCAATGCTCATTAGTGTAGACCTATACACAACGTTAATACCAGTTATAGTAACTGTATTAACAGTGGCTGTGCTGTTTTACGCAGTTTCAAGGGATTTAAGGAACGTCTTGGCGGTGAGTGGTGTTAGGAGGATAAGCGAGTACGTCACTTTAAGGTGCCCCACCTGTGGTTATGTTAAGGTTAGGGAGTTTAAGGTGGGGGACTACGTGGGTAAGGTTGATGATGAGAAGTGCCCAAATGATGGGTCAAGCCTAGTTATAGTAGGCATTGGTAAGGAGCAGGCTAATGCTTAGTATACGTAGGCCAATAAAACCCCACCAGTTCTACTTTCCCTAGCCTCCAAGTGTGACATAACACCCCTAGACGTGGACAGTATCAGTATACCTATCTGCCTGGCCGGTAGGTACTTCTCCTCCCACTTCTGCAGTTCACTAACCTTAACGTGAAACCTTGGCTTTATCGGACCTATATCATTTATCCTACCCAGCAGCTGAACAATATACTTACCACCCCTTCCATCGTACACGTACTCGAACTCACCGATGTAGCCGTACCTCTGCATAACCCTAAGCACGTTACCCACCAGCTTAGATGATGGCCAAATCACAACCTGCTTACCACCCTTAGCCTCCACGTTCTTTATGCTGATTAACGCGTTTGACAATACATCAAGCATGACCATAAGCCGGCGACGCCCAACCTCTATATAAGTGTTTCCGTTTAATCAGCAACCATGCTTACCCACGGATTTAACCAGGTCATTGAAGCTGCTGTATGTTGCAACCAGGTCGTCACCGCACATTACATCGATCTTATCGATCTTATATGTGCTTAATACTACGTGGGGTGGTTGCTGGAATGCCCTACTCCACGGAACTTTAGTGCCGTTAATGTCGGTTGCCTTGATTTCGCCATCTATGGTGATTAGGTACTTAGTGTCCCTAAACCTCACAATGATCTTAATCCTCCTGCTTCTAGAAGTCTCAACCAGATGCTCAAGATCCCTTAGACTCACCACCACCCCTCACCCTAAGCCACCCGGCATCTCTTTGACCCGGCTCTATCGTGAACGCCCTATAGTACGTTAAGGTCCCCTCAGAGCTTAACAGAGCTAAGACAAGCTTCATCCTATTCTTCTCGGCGTAGTCGGTCAACTCAAGAAGCTCAGTGGTCCTAATGCCCCTACCTTCATCAAGTATTTTAACCACGTACTGCGGGTTGGATGATAGTGCATTCTTTTTCTTATCCCAGACAAGCATGTCTACTTTACCATCCCTAACAGGCTTAACGTAAAGACCCCTATTCCTTAAGTCCAGATAAACCATGAATTTCTCGAGGTCACCTGAACGCAAGACATCTATTATTGAGACTGGTTTACCGTTAATGTAGACCTTGAAGTCACCCATATATATTAAGTAGGCTAGCTCAATGGGGTCTATTTCGTCGGGATTAATAAACCTCTTATCGCTTAACAGTAGCCTTGATGCCTCATCCTCAACGGCGTAAAAACCCCCAGCATCCTTAACTCTAAGTATCTTCATACTCCTCATATTCAACTTAACTACAGGGCTCTAGGCTAGTGATTATTTATAAATTCTTCCGCTGAATACTCATCATCACGTGGCGCATCCTGAATATTAATGCAATAAGATCAATAAACCTCACCCTTTAGGGCAGGGAGGGGGATGAGATCTCATTAGTCACCAGTGATTTTAGCCCTAGTTAACGAATCCCCGTAGACAACAGTCCACACATTTAGTAGTTGGCTTAATGGGGAATGGCAGCCAATACTCAATGAGCGTGTGGAGGAGGGCTATTTCGGTTTTCTTGGTTACTTGTGTGTTTATTTTCATTTAGTGCCTAAATCCTAATTAAATCTTAAAGTCTAACCCTAACGCCCTCATTGGTTACCCTAGGCTCTCAAGACCCGTAATAGCTGGGAACCTTAGCCGCTACGGTGAGTGGGCTCAAGAAGCAGACGGTGGAGTCAACAAGCCTCTGCCACTTCCGGAGAGACGGTTCAGTGGATCCTTTTAGGGTAAAGGCATGCAGCCAGTTTCATCCCTGGCCGCTGAGGAGTAATGTTAGGGTGGAGTTGCCTTTGTACCCTCGGGCATATATAGGGGTAGGGCTTGGTTTACTTTGATGAAGGTTGCCATTGCCTACGATACGTTGAGTAGGTGGGGTGGCCAGGAATTGGTCACCTATGCCATGGCCAAGGCGCTTAATGAGAATGGCTTCACAGTGGACTTGGTGCTGCTTTTCGATGGGAAGTTGGACAGCAGGTTGGCTGATATCCCGGCTCGGAGGATAGTGAGTGTGTTTGAGCATGATCCTAATTTACCAATTCGTGGATTAACTAGGAACGTGGTAACAGGTCTGGCAAGCCTAGGCTACGATTTAACCATAAACACCGTTTACCACGTCCTACTGTGGCCATTCGACATAGGTTACTTAAACAACCCAGGCACCTACATGCCGCCCTATAGGCTTAGGAGGAGGCTCTTCATAGAGCTTAATAGAATTATGCTGCCAATACTGGGGCCACGCATACTGCTGGCTAACTCCAGGTGGACCCTGAGTCAACTACCCTATAGGCCTAGGTTGAGCGGCGTCCTATACCCTCCTGTGATGCCCCGTGACTGTGGTTCAAGGGCCAAGGAGGATGTTGTGGTTTCCGTGGGTAGGATAACGCCTGACAAGAGGACCACCGACATCGTCGATATGATGGAGGCTGCGTATAGCAGGTACCCTAAGGCAGCCTACTACGTAATCGGCCTTCCCTACAATGAGGCGTACCTTAGGCAGGTTAGGGAGAGGGCCAGGCACGTTGAGTTGGTGCTTGATGCAAGCGAGGGTGTTAAGTGGGATTACCTATGTAGGGCTAAGGTACTACTGCATGCAGCCGTCAACGAACACTTCGGGCTTGTGGTGGCTGAGGCTCAGGCGGCTGGGGCAGTACCCGTGGTTCATAGGTCTGGTGGGGCATGGAGTGACATAGTTGAGTACGGCAGGTACGGCTTCGGTTACCTCAACCATGCCGAGGCTGTCGACGCCATGGTTAAGCTACTGACCAACGATGACTTATACCGCAGATACAGCATTAGGGCCAGGAGGCATTCGCTGCAGTTCACTTACAATGCATTTAAGATGAGGCTCATTAGGTATGTTAACGTAGCCCTAGGTCTTAAGCCCACGTGATTATTCACAATGCTGAGGGCAAGTTAACATGCATTGGGAAGTTGAAGTTCAGGTACTTTTGGGTTGCTAAGTAACCCTGCCTCTTCATGTCCATGGGGAATTAATGATTAAAGGGTTTATTGGCGAGACTGCTTATCATTACGTTTGAGGTAGTTCGTGGGAAGGGGTGAGGATGCGGTTAAGGTGCTGCGGCATTGGCTTATTCAGTTAAATTTTTAAAGAGCAAGTCAATGGCTATTATTGATGAGCATAATAAAGAACCCTGGTGAGAGTGCATTGAAGAAGATCCATCTGAACCTAGCTATAATAGGGCATGTTGACCACGGTAAATCCACGTTAACCGGTAGGCTACTTTTAGAGGCTGGGTATGTTGATGAGAAGGCGTTTGCCGAGATTGAGGCTGAGGCTAAGAAGCTGGGTAAGGAGGACTTCAAGTACGCCTGGATCATGGATAGGTTGAAGGAGGAGAGGGAGAGGGGTGTCACTATTGAGGCCATGCATGTGGGTTTCGAAACACCTAAGTACTTCTACACAATAATAGACCTACCTGGACACAGGGACTTCGTCAAGAACATGATTGTCGGTGCCAGTCAGGCTGATGCGGCATTATTGGTGGTTTCAGCCAGGCCAGGTGAGTTTGAGGCTGGGGTAGGTCCACAGGGCCAGACCAGGGAGCACCTGTTCTTGGCATGGACCCTCGGTATCAGGAACCTGATAGTTGCGGTTAACAAGATGGATGTTGTAAACTACGACCAGAAGAGGTATGAGCAGATTAAGGGTGAGTTAACCAAGATACTTAAGATACTTAGGTACGATGTAAGCAAGATACCTTTCATACCCGTTAGCGCTATTAGAGGCGATAATATCAAGACCAAGAGTAGTAATACACCTTGGTACAATGGGCCAACGCTGCTCGAGGCCCTTGATGCAATTGAGCCACCGCCCAGGTTGGTGGATAAGCCACTAAGGCTACCTATACAGGACGTGTTCTCAATAACGGGCGCTGGTACCGTGGTTACCGGTAGGGTGGAGTCAGGGGTCCTTAAGGTTGGTGACCCCATAGTCATACTACCACCAGCTAAGGTTGGTGATGTAAGGAGTATAGAGACCCACCACATGAAGCTTGAGCAGGCTAAGGCAGGTGATAACGTTGGTGTTAACATTAGGGGTGTGGAGAAGCAGGACGTGAAGAGGGGTGATGTACTTGGCAACTTGAACAGCCCACCCACGGTGGCTGAGGAGATAGTGGCCAGGATAGCAGTACTGGAGCACCCAACCACCATAGGCGTTGGATATACGCCAGTGATGCACGTCCACACGGCCACTGTACCAGCTCAGATAATTGAGTTAATCTCAAGGCTTGACCCAGCCACTGGACAAACCGTGGAGCAGAAGCCGCAGTTCATAAAGAGGGGTGACGTAGCCATGGTGAGGCTTAAGCCGCTTAAGCCTGTTGTAGTCGAGAAGTTCTCGGACCTACCAGCCTTAGGTAGGTTCTCGCTTAGGGATATGGGTAGGACTATAGCAGCTGGGCAGATAATTGAGGTTAGGCCCGCTAAGGTTGAGATAAAGAGATAATGATCTCTCAAATAAAAATCTTCAACAGTTTTAAATTTCAAACGTCATCGATTTTTAAGATATTAAATTCATTATACCTATAGGGATAATTAATAAAAACTCCCCTAACCTTGGATTACCTAGGGTGATTAGTGAGAAGGGGTGCTTCTGAATTTGTGATGAGTTGAACCCGGCATGACCTTGTACCATTGGTCATGAATTTTTAAATTGCTGGAATTTAGGGTGAGTTTAGTTTAATTACCCTATCGTACCTAACCTCCCAGTTAACCTTAGCCATCCTTGATATCTCCTCAAGCCTACTCATCACGTCACCACTCAACTTAACGTCTAAACTGCCCAAGTTATCCTCAAGCTGGGCAACACTAGTAACACCAATTATCGGTATTATCGTTACCCCAAGTTCCTCGGACTTCCTAAGTATCCATGCAAGGGCTAGTTGCGCATCAGTTACCCCAAGCTCCTTGGCTAACTCGTGAAACTCCCTCATGGCCTTCAGGGTTTCCGGTGTTAAATACCTCCAGCGTATCTCATCCACGTAACTTGCCCTCGACATTTCCGGGATGCCGTTAAGGTACTTACCTGTTAACACACCCTGGGCCAGCGGTATGTAGGCCATTATACCTAAGCCGTATTTCTTAGCTAGGGAAATTTTATCCTTCTCAATGTCGCGTTCAATCAGGTTGTAGGGTTCCTGCATGGCTATGAATGGTAGATGGATGCTCCTTGAGTACTCGTAAATGTACTGTATGTCGTCTGGGTGGAAGTAGCTCTCACCCACGTAGTGAACCAGGCCCTGGGTAACCAGGTCCTTTAATGCATCTAGGGTTTCTTCAATTGGTGTTGATGGGTCTGGCCTGTGCATTAAGTATACGTCGACGTAGTCGGTCCCTAGCCTTCTCAATGATTCCCTAATCTGCCACCTAATGTGCTTCCTGGATAACCCCTCGCCATTTGGCCAGGGCGCCATCCTACCCCTGACCTTGGTTGATATTACCAAGGACTCCCTGTCATAACCCCTAATAGCCTTACCAAGCACCTCCTCAGCCTTACCGGCATGAATATAGTCAGGGCCCTGCATCGTACCATGGTAGATGTTTGCGGTGTCTATGAAATTCACCCCAAGGTCAATGGCCTTCTTAATTATCCTAATGGACTCCTCCTCATCAACCTTGTACACACCGTAAATGTCCCTCTCCTTTAACGGTGGTAGGTGCCAAAGACCTAGACATAGTTTAGACACCTTAAGTCCGCTGTTACCGAACCTAACGTACTCCATGCGTAATCCTCATTTACAGCTTTTTTAATTCTTCTCCATAGAAAGGAATAATAACACCGCAGTTAAGGCTGGGAATTATGGCTAAGCCAGCGGTTAAGGTTGCCATAATTACTGCGGCTGCGGTGTTGCTAGTTGCCATGTTGGCAATGGCCCAGGGTAACTATGAGAATTACGTCAAGATAATTAGTGTTAATTACACAAACCCGGTTGAGGTTAATCAACCAGCCAACATAACAGTCCTTGTTGAGTACGCACCCCCATGCCTAATAACAACTCCAAGCTCATGCATGTCGACTATAATGGTTGCGTTGAATAATGGCACACTTACGCTAGCCAGCCTACCCATAAATACAGCTCCCGGGATACTTAAATTCGTGTTCACGGTAACGCTTGTACATGTTGGTTATAACCTACTTAACGTTGACCTGTATTACTGGCTTAATGGCACTTGGATTCTTGTCGATAGGAGGATGGTGAATATAACTGTTGAACCTAAGTTAACCGTAAGGTCGTACACATACACGGTTAACTCCTCGTCACCACTGGTAACCAGTATTGTCAACACGACAACGTTAACTAGGTTCGTCACCTTAACCTCAACGGCAACAGTAACCAGGATTGTGAATAGTACAGTATACATAATGTTAACATCAGTAATCACGGTTACAACCAATGTAAGTAACCTCCATTATATACCAGAGAGTTTACTTAACATATCTGTAATTTTATCAGTAATAACACTAATTTTATCGACA
>Ga0081474_120973_pt1 | contig 75132 bp, 101 predicted proteins | sample OneHunmetagenome_2_FD_70978 | JGI IMG/M metagenome (GOLD analysis project Ga0081474, IMG submission 70978) | Ferrous microbial mat communities from One Hundred Spring Plain, Yellowstone National Park, USA v2 (version 2) | ecosystem: Environmental > Aquatic > Non-marine Saline and Alkaline >... | reverse complement strand
GAAGTAGAGCTAATACATCCAGTGGCCATGGAAGAAGGTCTTAGATTTGCCATAAGAGAAGGTGGTAGAACAGTAGGTGCTGGTGTTGTCACCAAGATCATAGAGTGAGGAAGTTGGTATGGAGCAGGATAAAATACGTATAAAGCTTAAATCTTACGATCACAGACTTTTGGATCAATCTGTCAAGCAAATAGTGGAAACAGTGAAAAGAACGGGAAGCTCCGTAAAGGGGCCTATCCCTTTGCCTACTTCTAGAAGGCGCTGGGTTGTTTTGCGCTCACCTCATAAGTTTGATCAATCTAGAGAACATTTTGAAATTAGAGAGTTCAAAAGAATGTTAGATATAGTAAAGATTACACCACAAACTATAGAATCTCTTATGGAGATAAGCCTTCCAGCTGGTGTTGATATTGAAGTTAAGATGAGAGGTTGAGGATATGATAGGTCTTATAGGTAAGAAGCTTGGAATGATGAGAGTTTTTTTAAATGATGGCACAGCTATTCCAGTAACGGCTATTAAAGTAGAACCTAACTATGTGGTTTATATTAAAAGCTCTGAAACAGACGGTTATAATGCCATACAGGTAGGTAGCATTCCTTTAAAGCAAAGTAGATTTAAAAAGCCAATGGTTGGTCATTTTAAGAAAGCCAATTTAACACCTTTAAAATATTTAAAAGAATTTAGAGTAGATGATGTTTCTAGTTTCGCGTTAGGTCAGGAACTAGGTGTTGATATATTTTCACCCGGTGAGTTGGTGGATATAGTTGGAAGGTCAAAAGGTAGAGGTTTTACAGGCACCATGAAAAGATGGGATTTTGGTGGTTTTCCAAAATCTCACGGTCACAGATATCATAGGGCTGTAGGCTCTGTAGGAAATCGTACTGATCCTGGTAGAGTTTGGAAGAGCAAAAAAATGGCAGGAAGACACGGTAATGAAACTATAAGGGTTCAAGCTCTTTTAGTTGTGGACGTTTTGAAGGACAAAGGAATTATTCTTGTAAAGGGCTCTGTGCCTGGTCATAAAGATGGAATTGTATATATCGAAAAGAGTCATATTGCCTTTAGAAAGAAAGCTCAAAGGAAGCGTGAGCGTTTGTCTTTTATACCATCAAATCTTTTAAGGCAGGAAGCGTGATATGTTGGTAAATGGTGTAGAATTAAGAGATGATGTTTTTAATGTAGAACCTAAGAAGCATATTTTGTGGGATGTGGTTAGATGGCAGCTTGCTAAGAGAAGACAAGGTACTCATTCCACAAAGACTAGAGCGGAGGTAAATTATAGTAAGAAAAAGATATTACCTCAAAAAGGTACTGGTAACGCTAGACACGGCGCCAGATCTGCAAATATCTTTGTTGGTGGCGGTGTTGCACATGGTCCTAAGCCTAGAGATTATGAGTATAAGCTATCTAAGAAGTACAGAAAAATAGCTCTTGCTATGGCTCTTAGCACAAAAGCCAAAAGCAACTCTATTTATGTATTAGAATCTTTGTTATCTTCTTTAGAAAAGCCCAAAACTAAGGCGGCTTTTGAGCTTTTAAAAGAAAGAGGTCTATCTGATAAGAAAGTTTTGGTGGTGACAAGAGATCAAAACTATATTGTTTCCAAAAGCTTTAAAAATATACCAAATACAAAAGTATTACCCGTTATAGGTCTTAACGTTTACGATATTCTTTGGGCTGATGTTTTGTTGATAGAGCAAAGAGCCTTGGAAAAAATTTATGAGAGGGTAAGTTTATGAGAGCACCTGAAGAAGTTATTATACGTCCTATAATCACTGAAAAGACAAACAGATTGATGGAAGATTTAAATAAGTATGTATTTGAAGTTCATAAGGACGCCAATAAACATGAGATAAAGCATGCTGTGGAAAAGCTGTTTGGAGTAAAAGTGAAAGCTGTTAACACTCTTTATGCAAGACCAAGGGTAAAAAGGACAATAACAAGAAGAGGCAGAGTTTACGGTGTCACAAGAGGTTATAAGAAGGCCATCGTTACCCTTGATAAGAATTCGAAAATAGATTTTATGAGCTTGTGAGGTTAAATATATGGGTGTAAGAAAGTTAAAACCTGTAACAAACGGACAAAGACACGCTATACTTTACGATTATTCTGAGCTTACTAGAAGAGAACCGGAAAAAAGCCTTACTTATTATTATAAAAGGGCTTTAGGTAGAAGCAGACAACAAGGTAAAATTACTTCCAGATGGAAAGGTGCTGGTAACAAGATAAGGTATCGTTTGATAGATTTTAAAAGAGATAAAAGCCTTATACCGGCAAAAGTTTATTCTATAGAGTATGACCCGTTTAGAAGCGCTCGTATAGCTTTGCTTCATTATAAAGACGGTGAAAAAAGATACATCATATGGCCTGATAAACTTAACGTAGGTGACACAGTGGTTTCTATAAGTTATGAAGATGCTATTAAAGGCAAGGAGCTTCCTGATATAAAGCCTGGTAACGCTATGCCTTTGCGATTTATTCCTGTGGGTACTTTTATTCACAATATAGAGTTAAATCCCGGTAGAGGTGCAAAACTTGTAAGAGCCGCTGGTTTATCAGCCCAAGTGATAGGTAAGATAGAAGGTTATGCTCAAGTGCGTTTACCTTCTGGTGAGGTAAGGCTTATAAATGATAAATGCATGGCTACTATAGGTGTTGTGGGTTTGGCTGAGCACGAGCTTGTTAAACTTGGAAAAGCCGGTAGAGCTAGATGGTTGGGTATGAGGCCAAATGTGCGTGGTACAGCTATGAACCCAGTAGATCACCCACATGGTGGTGGTGAAGGCAAAACGAAAGGTAAGCATCCAGAATCACCTTGGGGTTGGAAAACTAAAGGCTATAAGACCAAGAGAGGAAAAAGATATTCTGATAGGTTCATAATATCCAAAAGGAACGCTGGAGGTAAGGTATAATGGGTTTTAGAGGTGCTTGGAATAAAAGAAACAAATTGATAGAGGATTTAGATACATTTTTGAAACTTTATAAAAAAGCTCAAAAAGCTTATAAAAAGGTTAGAAAGGTTGAATTTTCCAATAACGATGAGCTTATAGAAAATGCCAAAAAAAGATATCAAGAAATTTGGGATGAATTTAGAGCTTTTGTAAACAAAAAAGCTTGGGTAGATCCAAAGCTATGGGCGACGATAAGAAAGATGAATCAAACCGGTGATAGAAAAGTGGTGAAGACATATTCTAGAGATAGTCAAGTGATATCTGAGTTTGTTAACCATACCATAGCTGTTCATAACGGTAAGACTTTTGTGCCCATATATATAACTCCTGAGATGGTGGGTCATAAGCTAGGGGAATTTGCTCCTACCAGGACTTTTAGATCTCACCCAGATAAATCTGCTAAAGTGGTAAAGAAGAAGTGAGGTATAGATTATGAGTACAGAAGTTGTAAGCAAGGCTGTTCATAAAAACGCTAGGATTTCACCCCTTAAGGCTTCTCAGGTGTTGAGACTTTTAAGAGGAAAACCTGTAGAATATGCTATGTACCAACTTAGTTTTATGAACAAGAAAGCCGCTGTGATAATAAGAAATGTTTTAAAGAGCGCTATAGCAAACGCTGAACAAAAGGGTATTGATCCTACGAAGTTGTTTATATTAGAAGCGAAAGCTGATAAAGGTATCGTGTTTAGAAAGTGGATGCCAAGAGCTCATGGTAGAGCCACTATGATGAGAAAAAATACATCTCATATCACCATAGCTTTAGGAGAGTTGAAAGAAGCTGATGAGGAGGCTAAGTAATGGGTCAAAAAACTCATCCAATAGGTTTTAGAATAGGGATTACAAAAGATTGGTTAAGCAAATGGTGTACTTCTAAGAAAGAATATCCAAATACCTTGCATGAAGATATTGTTATTAGGAAATATATTAAAGATAGATATAAATCCGCTGGTATATCAAAGGTAATCATTGAAAGATCAGGGGAGAAGATAAGGATAAGGATCTTATCTTCTAAGCCAGGTATCATAATCGGTAGAAAGGGTGCCGAAGTTGATCAATTAAAAAACGATTTAGAAAGGATTGTTAAAAACAAAGATATAAGCTTAAGCGTAGATGAGGTTAGAGTACCGCAGCTAGATGCCCAACTTGTGGCTGAAGATATAGCTCTTCAAATTGAAAGGCGTGTATCTCATAGAAGAGCTATGAAGAGAGCTATAGATAACGCTATTAAAAGCGGTGCAAAAGGTATAAAAGTTCAAGTAAAAGGCAGAATAGGTGGTGCTGATTTGGCTAGAGCTGAATGGTTCTTGGTAGGTAGGATGCCTTTACAAACACTAAGAGCTGATATAGATTATGGCTATGCTACCGCTTATACGAAATACGGTATTTTAGGTGTAAAAGTATGGATTTATAAAGGTGATATACTAAAAGGTGGAAAAGAAGAAATAATGAAAAAGATAGAAGAAGACCTTGTAAGCCAAGCAAAGGAGGTATAAGGAAATGTCTTTTTTACAACCTAGTAAACAAAAGTATAGAAAAACCCAAAGAGGCACTTTAAAAGGTAAATCTTTTAGAGGAAATCAAGTGGCATTTGGAGAATACGGTATTCAAGCGTTGGAAAGTCATTGGATTACTCAAAGGCAGATAGAAGCTTGTCGTATAGCTTTGGTGAGAAATCTAAGAAAGGGTACAAAGGTATGGATTAGAATTTTTCCCGATAAGCCATATACCAAGAAACCTGCAGAAGTTAGAGGTGGTGGTGGTAAAGGTGATCCAGAAGGCTATGTAGCCGTTGTAAAGCCTGGTAGGATAATGTTTGAGTTTTCAGATGTACCTCAAGATATGGCCGAAGAAGCTTTTAGAAAAGTGTCTGCTAAGCTGCCTATAAAGGTAAGACTTGTTAAGGCAGGAGGCATGAGCGTATGAAAGCTAAAGATCTTCGTCAGTTAAGCATACAAGAGCTTGAGGCTAAGCTTAAAGAGCTGAAAACAGAGTTGTTTAAACTCCGTATTACAAAAAAGATTGAGGGTCTTAAAGAGCCTTCTAAAATAAGAAATATCAAGAGAGATATAGCAAGGATTTTGACGGTGATAAACGAAAAGAAGAGAGGCCAAGCGGTATGAAAGAGAAAAAGTGGCATCAGAAGAGAAAAGAGTTTAAAGGTGTTGTTGTTAGCAACAAGATGGACAAATCTGTAGTTGTAAAAGTGAATAGAGAAATGCCTGATCCATTGTATGGCAAAAGAGTTATAAAATCTACTAAATTCCATGCTCACGACCCAGAGAACGCTTGCTCTATCGGCGATGTTGTGCTTATCAGAGAAACTAGACCGATATCCAAAACAAAAAGATGGGTGGTAGTTAAAATTTTATCTAAAAATTCTTCTTTGCAGTCTTAGATAAATTATGCTATAATATTCGTTTTAGAATGCTTTATTCAGGAGATGGCTTATGATACAGAGACAGAGTTATTTGAATGTGGCTGATAATTCTGGAGCAAAAAAGGTGCAGGTAATAGGTATACCTTATGCTCGAAGGCAGTATGTTAGTGTTGGAGATGTTGTAACGGTGACTGTTAAAGAAGCAACCCCAGATGGTACAGCTAAGAAAGGTAAAGTTTATAGAGCCGTTGTGGTAAGGGTTGCCAAAGAGCTAAAAAGAAGCGACGGTTCTTATATAAAGTTTGATGATAATGCCGTAGTACTTTTGAATCAGTATGGTGAATCCCTCGGTACTCGTATATTGGGGCCAATAGCTAGAGAAGTGAGAAATAGAGGTTTTACCAAGATTGCTTCTTTGGCTGCGGAGGTTGTATAATGGCTTTTAAGATAAAACGAGGTGATAAAGTAAAAGTATTAGCAGGTAAAGATAGAGGCAAGATCAGTACTGTTGAATTTTTGGATACCAAAAGCGGTAAAGTTATTGTTAAAAACGTCAACATAGCTAAAAAGCACGTTAAGGCTATAGAAGGAAGAAGAGAAGGCGGTATATACGAGATAGAACTTCCTATGCCTATATCTAAGGTTATGCTTGTATGTCCAAAATGTGAAAAACCTACGAGAGTAGGCTTTAGAATAGAAGAAAAAGATGGTGTGGTTAGAAAATATAGATATTGTAAAAAGTGTAATGAAAATATAGATCTTGTTTATGAGAAAAATAAACTGAAGAGGTAAGACTTATGTCTACAGAGGTAAAGCAAAAACAAAGATTGCAAGAGCGATTTGAGAAAGTCGTAGTACCTAGATTGATGGAAAGGTTTAATTATAAAAGCCCGATGGAAGTTCCAAGGATAATAAAGATAGTGGTAAATATGGGTGTAGGAGAAGCTATAAGCGATATAAAAAATCTAGATAGGGCTATGGAAGATTTAAAGCTTATAACTGGCCAATATCCTTCTGTTAGAAAAGCTAAAAAATCAGAAGCTTCTTTTAAGTTAAGAAAGGGTCTTCCAATAGGCTTAAAGGTTACTTTAAGAAAAGATAGAATGTGGAACTTTTTAGATAAGTTAATATCTGTAGCATTACCTCGTGTGAAAGATTTTAAAGGTTTAAATCCTAGGTCTTTCGATGGTAGAGGAAATTATGCTTTTGGTTTATCAGAGCAAATAGTGTTTCCAGAGATAGATTACGAAAAAGTGGATGCCATAAGAGGTATGGATATTCTTATTCATACAAGCGCAAAAACTGATGAAGAAGCCTTGTATTTGTTAGCTTTGCTTGGATTGCCTATAAGAGCTTATTAAGGAGGATGTATGCCTAGAAAAGCGAAAGTTGTAAAGGATTTAAAGCATTTCCCTAAGTATGCCACTAGACAAAAAAATAGATGTCCTATATGCGGAAGACCTAGAGGGTTTTTAAGGAGATTCAACATGTGTAGGTTGTGTTTTAGAGAGATGGCTTTAAGCGGTGAGATTGCCGGAGTGAGAAAATCCAGTTGGTGAGGTGGTAATGTATGGATGTTATTGCTGATATGTTTGCTAGAATTAGAAATGGTATTCAAAGAAAAAGAGATTTTGTGGATGTACCGCACTCTAAATTAAAACAACGTATTTTAGAGCTTTTAAAACAAGAAGGTTATATACAAAATTATGAAATTTTAGAAGATGATGCCCATAAAAAGGGTAATCAACCCACTATAAGGATTTATTTAAAGTATCTTGATCAAAGAAAAACACGCCCTGCAATAGAACATATAGAAAAAGTGTCTACTCCAGGTAGAAGAGTTTATACACCTATAAAGAAGATGCCTCATGTGAGAAGAGGTCTTGGTTTGGCTATAGTGTCTTGTGATAGTGGTATAATATCAGATGCTCAAGCCAGAAAACTTAAAAAGGGCGGCGAAATTATAGGATACGTTTATTAAAAGGAGAGTGCTATGTCTAGAATAGGTAAAAAACCAATAGCCATACCTAACAACGTTAAGGTTTCTCTAGATGGTAATGTATTAACTATAGAAGGTCCCAAAGGTAAGTTGTCAATGCCTGTCCATGATATTGTGAATGTAAAGATAGACAACAATCAAATAAAAGTATCGAAAAACCAAGATTCTCCTTTTGCTCAAGCTATGCACGGTACTACTGCAGCTCTTATAAAAAACATGATAGAAGGTGTTTCTAAGGGTTACTCAGTGACTTTAGAGGTAGTTGGCCTTGGTTATAAAGCAGCCATGAAAGGCCAAGAGCTGGAGTTAAATTTAGGTTATTCACATCCAATATACTATAAACCACCTGCTGGTATTAAACTCGAGGTTAAAGAAAATAAGATTACGGTGTCTGGTATAGATAAGCAGCTGGTTGGTCAAGTGGCTGCTGAAATTATAAAGTTTAGAAAACCCGATCCTTACAAAGGAAAGGGTATAAGATATGAAGGTCAAGTGCTTAAACTAAAACCAGGAAAATCTGCAGGTAAAGGTAAGAAGTAAGGAGTTAAGGTATGAAGCTTACAAGAGAAGAAAGGCGTATTAAAAGACATAGAAGGATAAGAAAGAAGATAAGCGGCACAGCTTTAAGGCCGAGGTTGTGTATTTATAGGAGTTTAAATGCTTTTTACGCTTCTTTAGTAGATGATACTACTGGTAACACCATTCTTACAGTATCATCTTTGAGCAAAGAATATGTGGAAGCTACTGGTAAAAGAGGCGGTAAGTCTATAGAAGCTGTTCAAAAGGTAGCTGAAATTTTGGTTCAAAAAGCTAAAGAAAAAGGTATAGAAAAAGCGGTTTTTGATAGGTCTGGTTATCTTTATCATGGTAAAGTAAAGGCTTTTGCGGAAAAATGCAGAGAGTTAGGGCTTATAAATTAGGAGGTTAACGTGGGTGCTAAGGATTTAAACCAAAGGATAGATGCCAAAAGGATAGAGCAAGGTATAAACACGCTTGATGATATTCAGTTCGAGGAGAGGCTTTTAGAAGCTGCCAGAACTACCCGTGTTACAAAAGGTGGGAAGCGTTTTTCTTTTAGCGCTTTGGTGGTAATAGGCGATAGAAGAGGCTACGTAGGGTTTGGACTTGGTAAAGCTAGAGAGGTTCCGCTTTCTATAGCAAAAGCCATAGAAGATGCTAAAAAGAAAACTATAAGAGTTCCTATAGTAAATGGCACTATACCTCACGACGTTATTGGAGAGTATGGTTCTGCTCGCATTATAGCTTTTCCAGCTAGAAGAGGTACAGGTGTTATAGCTGGTGGTGCTGCTAAGCCTATATTTGAATTGGCAGGCTATACGGATGTGCTTACAAAAATAGTGGGAAGCTCAAATCATCATAACGTAGTAAGGGCTGTGTTTGATGCGCTTTTAAAATTAAGAGATATAGATACAATAGCTAAAGTAAGAGGCACAACTGTAGAGGATTTGAGAGAAAGATACAACATATATGCGAGGTGATTTATGAAGCTTAAGATAGTCTTGAAAAGAGGATTGGCTGGCAAAGATAAAGCGAAAAAAGAAGCTATTAGGAGTTTAGGTCTAAAGAAAGTTGGTGAAACCGTTATATTAGAGAAAAATCCTATGGTATGTGGAAATCTTAAAAAGGTAAAACACCTTGTATGCGTGGAGGAACTGTCATGAATTTGCACGAGTTAAAACCAAACGAAGGTGCTGTAAAAGATAAAAAGCGTGTAGGTAGGGGTTTAGGTTCTGGCAAAGGTAAAACGGCAGGTAGAGGATATAAGGGTCAAAAATCTAGGTCTGGTGATAACAGAGTAGCTCCTTACTTCGAAGGTGGTCAAACGCCACTTCATATGAGAGTACCAAAGGTAGGTTTCAGAAGTCCTTTTAAAAAGGAATATTCTGTAATAAATTTGTCGATGCTGGAGAAACATTTTAACGATGGCGATGAGATTACCAAAGAAACTCTTCTTGCTAAAAGCTTGATAAAAAAGGGTAAACCTGTAAAAATTTTGGGTATGGGTGAAGTCACTAAAAAATTTAAAGTAAAAGTGGATGCTATATCTTCATCCGCCAAGCAGAAAATAGAAGCTGCTGGTGGTAGTGTAGAGATTTTAGAGGCAGCAGGTGAATAATTTTTTAAAAGAAATACTTGAACTAGAAACTTTAAGAAAAAGAGTAGTATTTACTTTAATAGTATTTGCTATATATAGACTTGGTAGCCATATACCGATTCCCGGTGTAGACCCTGTAGCTATATCAGACTTTATGAGTAACTTAAAAGGGACTTTGTTTTCTTTGTACGATATATTTTCTGGTGGTAACCTTTCGCGGATGACATTGTTTGCTCTTGGTGTAATGCCTTATATATCAGCTTCTATAGTTATGCAGCTTTTGTCAAGCGCAATACCAGAGCTTCAGAGATTGGCAAAGGAAGAGGGTGATTACGGAAGACAGAAAATAAACGAGTACACAAAATATATAACTGTGTTTGTAGCTGGTTTTCAATCGTTGGGTATAGCTACTTGGTTGGAACATCAGACTTCTCCTCACGGATATCCTGTTGTTCCTCATGGGGGAATACTTTTTATAGTTTTTGCAGTACTTGGAATGGTAGCCAGTACCATGATATTGGTATGGCTTGGTGATATGATAACGGAAAAAGGTATAGGTAACGGTATGTCTATGCTTATATTCGCCGGTATAGTTGCCAATTTTCCAGAGGCTACTATAAGGTTTGTATCTATGCTTAGGCATGGCGATATTAGTCCTTTTGCTTTTGTGGGGGCTATACTTATAGTAATTGCTGTAATAGCTGCTATTGTAATATTTCAAGAAGCGGAGAGAAGAATACCCATACAATATCCAAGAAGACAAGTGGGAAGACAAGAATTTGTTGGTGGTTCTACATATTTACCTATTAAGCTAAACCCAGCAGGTGTTATACCTATTATATTTGCTCAATCTCTTTTAATTGTTCCTTCTACAATACTAGGATTTATAAAAAATCCTATAGCTCAGTCCATACACGATGCTTTTAATCCTCTTTCGTTGTCTTACAATTTTGCTTACGTGGTACTAATAATATTTTTTACATATTTTTATACAGCTGTTTTGATTAACCCATACGATGTGGCTGAGAATTTGAAAAAAGCGAATGGTTTTATACCAGGTGTAAGGCCAGGTCAACAAACTGTAAAGTTTTTTGAAAGTGTTATCAACAGATTAATTATTATAGGAGCTATTTTCTTGTCAGTAGTGGCTATTGTACCTTTGTTTTTGACGGTTTGGCTAAAAGTACCTTTTTACTTTGGTGGTACTACCGCTCTTATAGTGGTTGGAGTGGCTCTTGATACTTTAAATCAAATAGATGCTCAAATAATAACTAAAAAGTATAGAACCTATACAAGGAAAAAATGATGATTTTGGTGTTGTTGGGTCCTCCTGGTTCTGGTAAAGGTACACAGGGGGTTCTTTTGAAAAATAAGCTTGGTTTTGAGCACATATCTACTGGTGATATGCTAAGAGCCGAAGTATCTAAGAAATCTAATCTCGGTCTAAAGGCTGAGGAGTATATGAAGCAGGGACTTTTGGTGCCGGATGATTTAATTATAGCTATGATAAAAAATATTTTGATTCAAGCCCCCAATAAGAATTATGTTTTCGATGGGTTTCCAAGAAATGTAAATCAGGCGGAAGCTTTTGAAACAATGCTAAATACTATGGGATTACAAGTAGATAAGGTATTTTACTTTGATCTAGACGATGATGTTATAATAAAACGTCTTTCTGGTAGAAGAGTGTGTCCAAAGTGCAGCGCCACTTACAATATTTATTATCAAAAGCCCAAAAATGATACTTTATGCGATAACGATGCTACACCTCTAATTCAAAGAGACGATGATAAAGAAGAGATTATAGCAAATAGACTGAGAGTCTATAAAGAACAAACCTTTCCGCTCATAGAGTATTACAAATCAAAAAACAAGCTTTTTGTGGTATCTGCTAATGGTACGCAAGAAGAGGTATTTGAAAGACTAAAAAGTATGTTATGATAGAGCTTTATTCAAAATCTGAGATAGAAAAGATAAAAAAAGCTTGTCAAATAGTTAGTGATGTGCTAAAATATATAGCTTCTATGGTAAAGCCAGGAGTTATAACTTACGATTTAGAGATGGCGGCTAGAGAAAAGACTAAAGAGCTTGGTGGTACACCGGCTTTTTTGAACTATCAACCACCTTTTTCTAAGAAAAAATATCCAGCTGCTTTATGTGTTTCTATAAACGATGAAGTAGTGCATGGCATTCCATCAAAAGCAAAAAAAATAAAAGATGGAGACCTTGTAAGTCTTGATTTTGGCGCTATATACGATGGCTATGCAGGCGATGCAGCCATAACGATAGGAGTTGGTAATATTTCTTTAGAAAACCAGAAACTTATCGAGGCTACTAAAAGGGCTCTGTATGATGCTATTGCACAATGTAAACCGGGAAACTACATTTATAATGTATCTAAAAGCATAGAAACCGTGGCAAAAGAGTATGGTTTTGGTGTAGTGTGCGAATACGGTGGTCATGGAATAGGCAGAAATAGCCATGAGGAACCTTTTGTAGCCAATTGTACAGAGGTTATCACTTCTAAAATGAATGTGCAGTTAAAACCTGGTATGGTTATAGCTATAGAGCCTATGTTTACCACTGGTAACGGTGCTGTTTATAAGGCAAACGATGGATGGACTATAAAAGCAAAGGGTAAGTACGCTTGTCATTTTGAGCATACGGTAGCTATACTTGAAGAGGGTCCTGTAGTGTTAACGGAGTGGTAATATGGCAAAGAAGAACAAGAACCAAGAACCAGAAAAAGAAAAGGGCATCGTGTTTGAAGGTGTTATAGAAGAGGCTCTTCCAAATGCTATGTTTAGAGTTAAATTGGACAATGGGCATACTATAATAGCCCACGTGTCTGGTAAGATGAGGATTCATTTTATAAAGCTCTTACCAGGTGATAGGGTTAAGGTGGAAATGACACCTTACGATCTTACGAAAGGTAGAATTATTTATAGAGTTTAGGAGGCTTTTATGAAGGTAAGACCATCTGTAAAACTAATATGTCCAAAGTGTAAGATTATAAGAAGAAAAAAACGTATTATGGTGATTTGTGAAAATCCTAAGCATAAGCAAAGGCAAGGTTAAGCTGGAGGTTTTATATGGCTAGAATAGCAGGTGTTGATTTACCAGATCATAAGAAATTGGAAGTGGCATTGACATACATTTATGGCATAGGTTGGTCTAAGGCTAGAGAGGTTTGTGAGCAAACTGGTATACCGTGTACAAAGAGACTTGGTGAACTTACACCGGAAGAGTTAAATCAATTAAGGAGGTATATAGAGCAAAATATAAAAGTTGAAGGTGATTTAAGAAGAGAAGTGCAGTTAAATATAAAAAGGTTGGTAGATATAGGTACCTATAGAGGCCTTAGACATGTTAGAGGACTACCTGTGAGAGGTCAGCAAACAAGGACAAACGCTAGAACCAGAAAAGGAAAGAGGAAAGGTACTGTTGCCAACAAGAAGAAGGTAACAAAGTAAGGAGGTTTTGTAATGGCTAAGAAAAAGACTAAAGAAGCAAAGAAAGAAAAGCGCAATGTAAGCAGTGGAATAGTACATATTTACAGTACATTTAATAACACTATAGTAACTATAACTGATCCTCTTGGAAATACTTTAACTTGGGAATCCGGTGGTACCACTGGTTTTAAGGGTACTAGAAAAGGTACTCCTTATGCTGCTCAAGTAGCTGCTCAGAAGGCTATAAAGAAAGCTATGAACGAATATGGTTTACAGGAAGTAGAGGTTTGGGTAAAGGGCCCAGGTGCCGGTAGAGAATCTGCTATAAGGTCTATCCAGGCCGCCGGCGTTAAAATAAAGGCTATAAGGGATGTTACCCCTATACCTCACAACGGTTGTAGACCAACTTCTAGAAGGAGAGTGTGATATATGGGAAGAAAAATACAAGCTTGGTCTAAAGTAGATAGAAGGTTTGGCGTTGTTGTTTCAGGGAAGTTAAGCGGCAACAAGATTTTAACCAGAAGAAATTTTCCACCAGGTCAACACGGTAGGATCAAAGGTCGTAGGGCTAAATCTACAGAGTTTGGACTTAGGTTAAATGAAAAGCAAAAACTTAAAATGTTGTATGGTGGTTTAAGAGAGTCTCAATTTAGAAAGTACTTTGATAAAGCTTCAAAGGCAAAAGGTAATACAGCTGCTGTAATGATAGAGCTTTTAGAAAGACGCTTAGATAATGTAGTTTATAGATTAGGTATAGCTTGTACCAGAAGACAAGCTCGTCAGTTTGTAGTACATGGCCATATAATGGTAAACGGAAAGAAAGTTGATATACCATCCTATCAGGTAAACGTTGGAGATATAATAGAGGTGTACTCTAAAGATATACCTCAGATAAGGCAAAACCTTGAAAACCTTGATCCAAGAAGCGTACCTCACTGGCTTGAAATAGATAAAGATAATTTTAGAGGTAAGGTTGTGGATAAACCTAAGGATGTTGTTTTGGAAGTGCCTATAAACATGCAGTACATCATTGAGTATTATTCAAGGGTGTAAGGGGAAAGATATGAAAGAGTTTATTTTTCCGATGAAAATATATTGGGAAGAAAAAGATAAAAATTACGGTAGGTTTGTTGTGGAACCCCTAGAAAGGGGCTATGGCACTACAATAGGCAATGCTCTTAGAAGGGTTTTACTCTCTTCTATATACGGTAGTGCTATCACCGCTTTAAAGATAGAAGGCGTTCAACACGAGTTCTCTACTATTGAAGGTGTCCAAGAAGATGTTTTACAGATTATAGCAAATCTTAAAAATGTTAGATTTGACTTGAAAGATTCTGATTTAGAGATTTTGTATTTGGAGAGAAATACACCGGGTGTTGTTTTAGCTTCCGATATCAAAACTCCTCCAAATGTCACCATTATAAACAAAGATGCTTACATTGCCACAATAAACTCTCCTAATACCGCTCTTAAGATGGAAATACGTATAGAAAGAGGCAAAGGTTATGTCATGTCTGATGAAATGGAGCAAATAGGAGAAGCTGGATGGATAGTGCTTGATGCTGATTTTTCTCCTATAAAAGTTGCAGCTTTTAGAGTAGAGGCTACTAGAGTAGGCGATAGAACAGATTACGATAAGCTTACTTTTGAGCTTACCACCAACGGTGTTGTATCTCCAGATGCCGCTGTTCAACAAGCTGTAGAACTTATAGTGAAACATATGAACATGCTTACAAATATATCCTATGAAGTACCTACTTTGCCAGAGCCTATGCCTCCTGATGAGCTAATGGAAAAACTCACATTTTCTATAGAAGAGCTTGATATTTCTCAAAGAGCTTTAAATTCACTAAAAAGAATAGGGGTAACTACCATAGGAGAACTTGTACAGCTTACAGAGGATGAGCTTAAAAGCTCTAAAAACATAGGTAGAAAAGCTTTGACAGAGATAAAAGAAGCTCTTAAAAATATGGGTTTTTCTTTAGGTATGAATATAGGAGAACAAAGAGGTTCAGAGGTGTAATGGTATGAGACATAGAGTTAAGAAAAAACATTTTAGTAGAACTGCTGAACAAAGAACTGCCTTGATGAGGTCTTTGGCAAGGTCTCTCATATTGTTTGAGAAGATAGAAAGCTCTGAAGCCAAGTTAAAGGCTTTAAGACCATTTGTGGAAAGGCTTATAACGCTTGCCAAAAAAGGCGATTTGGCTTCTAGAAGAAGAGCTTTGTCGCTTCTTCCAGATAAAGAGGCAATTAGAAAGCTTTTTACAGAACTAGCTCCTAGGTTTGAGGGAAGGAACGGTGGTTACACAAGGATCGTTAAGCTACCAAACCGGAAGCCAGGAGATAGCACAGAGCTTGCCATAATAGAGTTTGTTGAATGATAGCAAGACTTCTAGACGCTCTTATTGAGGTTTATATAATTTTGATAATTATATATTCTCTTGGCTCTTGGTTTCCGCAATTTACAAACAACAGTTTTTTTGATTTTTTAGCAAGGATAATAGAGCCACCTCTTGAGGTTATAAGAAAGGTTATACCACCTATAGCTGGGCTTGATTTGTCCCCAGCGGTGCTTATATTTATATTAGTGGTATTGCAGCATATTTTGAGATAGTGTCATATTATGGTATAATATAGGCTATGCTGGAACTTTTAACGGAAAAGATTAGCGGGAGTTTAGAGAAGCTAAAAGGTGCTAAAAAGTTAAACGAAAAGTTAGTTAACGATACACTTAGAGACATTAGAGCTGCTTTGTTGGAAGCTGATGTAGATTACGATGTAGCAAAAGATTTTATTAAAAGACTAAGAGAACGTGTTTTTTCTGAAGAGATAAAAACCCACCTATCTCCCACGGATATGATTATAATGAGCGTTTACGATGAGCTTGTTAAAACGCTTGGAGGAAATGCTTCTCCTTTAGAAGAAGGGGTAGCAATGTTTGTTGGTCTTCAAGGTACTGGTAAAACTACAACAATAGGTAAGCTGGCAAACCTCATGAAGAAAAACGGTAGAAGCGTTATGACAGTATCTACAGACGTAAGAAGACCAGCAGCCATGCTTCAATTAAAGCGTGTATCTGAGTTAGCGGGTGTAGAATATTTAGAATTTAGTCCAGACAAAAACCCTGTTGATATAGCCAAAGAGGCGTTTGAGGCTTTTAAAAGCAAAAAATACGATTATTTGTTTTTAGACACCGCTGGTAGGCTTCATATAGATAACGAATTGATGGAAGAGTTAAGAGCTATCAAAGAAGCTGTAAAGCCGTCTGAGGTTATATACGTAGCCGATAGCATGCAAGGACAAGAAGCCCTTTCTGTAGCTAAAACTTTTAACGAAGTTGTAGGACTTACTGGAGCTATTCTTACCAAAATGGATGGTGATACCAGAGGTGGCGTAGCGCTTTCTATAAAAGATGCCATAGGTATTCCCATAAAGTATATAGGTGTAGGTGAGAAGTTAGAGGATATAGATCAGTTTTATCCAGATAGAATTGCTCAAAGGATATTAGGCCTTGGTGATTTGCAAAGTCTTATAGAGAAAGCCGAGCAGGTTATTAGTGAGGATGAGGCTCAAGCTATAACCTATAAAATGATGAGAGGTGAGTTTGATTTAAATGACTTGAAGAAAAATATAAGTTTTATGATGAATATAGGTCCTCTTGATAAAGTGCTTTCAATGTTACCAGGGGTTGGTTCCCAACTGAAAAATATAAAGATTGATCAAAAGATATTTAAACGTATTATAGCTATAATAGATTCTATGACTCCTGAAGAAAGGGCAAATCCAAACATTATAAACTTAAGTCGTAAACAAAGGATAGCCAAAGGTAGCGGTACTACCGTTTCCGATGTTAACAAGCTTTTAAAACAATATCAGGACATGAAAAAGATGATTAGAAAGCTGAAAAATCAGAAATCACCGTTTGGTGGTTTGGGGCTTCCGTTTTAACTATGAAGAATATTTCAAATATAAATATCGCCAGAGTGGTAGGCGATTACAAATATCCACTCTATTTGGTTGTTAAAAGCCAAATAAAAGGGTACTGAGCTTTGGTAAAGATAAGATTGGCTAGATTTGGTAGAACACACCATCCTATATATAGGATAGTGGTTATGGATTCAAGGTCCCCAAGAGAGGGGTATTATTTGGATATTTTGGGCACCTACGATCCAAAGTCTGGCAACGTAATAAACTTAAACAAAGAAGCCATAGAGCAATGGATTAAAAAGGGTGCTCAGCTTTCCGATAGGGTGAAAGCTATCTTGAAACAAACAAACGCTAACGTTAATGCAAATTCTTAAAAGGAGGTAACGTATGAGTCAAGCTAAAGATCTTGTGGAAATCTTCGCAAAAAGCCTAGTAGAGGATGTATCAAAGGTGAACGTAATTGAAGTTGAGGGAGAACACACCGTTGTTATAGAGCTAAGGGTCGGCCCTCAAGATATAGGTAAGGTCATAGGTAAACAAGGGCGCATAGCTAAGGCCCTTAGAACGCTTGTATCGGCTATGGGTAGAAAAAGCGGCAAAAAATATATGTTAGAGATTATAGAGTAATAATTCATGAGACTATCCGCCCATTAAATGTGGGCGGCGTCTGTTGATAATAGAAATATATGTTGCCTATTCTATAAAATAAAATATAATATATTTGTCAAAAGATTTATAAGGAGAAACAAAATGTCATTATTTTCAAAACTTAGTTTAGAACTACAAAAAGCTTTGGAGGATGCTGGATACAAAGAACCAACACCCATTCAAAGGGATGCCATTCCTTTAGCGTTGGAAGGTTACGATATCTTGGGACAAGCTGCCACCGGGACTGGGAAGACAGGAGCTTTTGCTATACCAATAGTGGAAAAGCTTCAAAAGGGAAAACCAGGCGTTAAAGCTCTTGTGCTGACACCTACTAGAGAGCTGGCTATACAGGTAAAAGAGCAAATATACATGCTTACCAAATATAAAAGGCTTTCTTCTTACGTATTTTATGGTGGGACTTCTGTAAAACAGAATTTAGATATTTTGCAAAATAAAAACGTGGATATCTTAATAGGAACTCCTGGACGTATAAAAGACCTTATTAATAGGAAGGCTTTAAATTTGTCAAATGTAGAATATCTTGTTTTGGATGAATTTGATCAAATGCTTGATATGGGCTTTATCGAAGACATAGAATATATAATAAGCTTCTTACCAAAAGAAAGAACCACTTATATGTTTTCTGCCACTGTGCCAAACCATATTGAGCTTTTAGCAAAGAGATTTTTAAAGAGTGATTTCAAATTTGTGAAAGTGCCATCGGTAGAGTTAAAACCAAACATAGAAGAGAAGATGATAAAGTTATCTTCACCTGGAGAAAAAATACACGAGCTTATGCATATAATAGACACTCATCCTGTGGAAAAAATGCTTATTTTTGTAAAAACTAAAAAAGATGCGAAAGATTTATTTTTCTTGCTTACGAAAAAAGGCATAAGAGCTCAAGCTCTTCATGGAGATCTTACGCAAAGACAAAGAGAAAAAGCTCTAAGTGCATTTAAATCTGGTGCTGTTAGCATATTGGTAGCTACCGATGTTGCTGCCAGAGGCCTTGATATAAAAGATGTAGGAGTTGTAATAAACTACAACATACCAGAAGATCCAGAGCTTTACATACATAGGATAGGAAGAACTGGTAGGATAGGTAAAAGCGGTAAAGCGTTTTCTTTAATATGTCCAGAAGATTTCAAAGCGCTTTTACGCATAAAAAAGCTTAGGTCAAAGATATCGGTGTAATTTTATTTTATTTTTATGTTTATGCTGTAAAATATATTCATGACTATTTTACTTTATGTGTTTGCTTTTGCGCTTTTTGTAGGCGCTGTGTTGTTTGTGGCGTTTGTTTTGATAAAAGCTGAAAAATAAAAATTATGGGGTGCTTATATTAAGTACACCCCAGCTATCTTTGTCATTGTTTAGCATATACCCTTGTTTTATTGCTCTATCTACGTAATCTTTGGCTTTTATTATGGAAGCCTTTACGTCGTTTCCAATAGCTAAATAAGACGCTATAGAAGAAGCGTAAACACATCCTGTGCCATGTGTAGTTCTTGTTTGTATAAAATCCTTTTTTATTTCAAAGCTTTCTTCCATACTTTTGTAAAAATCAACGCCTGGTTCATCTTCTCTATGTCCACCTTTTATGACTACGTGCTTTACTCCCATATCAAGAAATATGTTTGCCGCTTGTTCTATATCCTTTTTAGTTTTTATATCAATGCCTGTTATAAAAGAGGCTTCTTTTATGTTTGGTGTTATGATGGTGGCTTTTGATACTATTAAATCTTTATAAAGTTCTAAGCTTTTAAAAAGAGGTGTATCGTTTTTGGAAAAAAGAGGTGTATCTACTACCACGTGTTCTGGTTTTAATGTGTCTATAGCTTTTGATATGAGCCTTATGGCGTTGTCATCTCCTACTACGCCTATTTTTACAACTTTAGGCTTTACATCTAGTATATCTATATGTTTTTTAATAATATCTGGTTCTAAAAATATTACTTCTTTTACCCCTTTGGTATTTTGAATCACAAAAGAGGTGGTTATGCAAACCGGATGAGCTCCTATACAAGTTATTGTCCTGGCATCCGCTATAACTCCTGCCCCAGAGGTTTGGTCATATCCTGCAAACACAAGTACTACACTCTTCATAGCTCTATTTCATATCCTATGTATACTTCTCTTACTTTGTTGTTTTTTAATAAATCTTTTGGAGTCCCTTCTGCCAACACGCTCCCATGGTTTATTATATAGCCCCTATCTATCAATCTTAAAAGCTCAAAAACGTTGTGATCGGTGATGAGTATACCTATGTTTTTTTCTTTTAAATCTAAAAGCATTCTTTTTATATCTGAAATAGCCACTGGGTCTACTCCAGCAAACGGTTCGTCAAGCATTATGTAAGATGGTTCTATCAAAAGGCATCTTGCCACCTCTAATTTTCTTTTCATACCACCGGATAATTCACCTGCTTTTTTATCTTTGTGCTCTAAAAGCCCAAAATGTTGAAGGAGCTCTTCAGATATATTTTGTGCAGCTTTTTTGTTTTTGTATATAAAATCTGCAAACATAAGCATGTTCTCCCAGGTTGTTATCTCTTCAAACAAAGAATGCTCTTGAGGCAAAAAAGAAAGACCAAACTTTGCCCTTTTGTAAGGTGGGTAATGGGTTACTTCTTGATCGTCTATTTTTATAGTTCCCTTATCAACTTTTATAAAGCCTGAAATAGCATTAAATATTGTGGTTTTACCAGCACCGTTTGGACCCATAAGCCCTATTATTTCGCCTGGGTGTATTTGTAACGATACATCAGATATTATAGGGTTGTTTTTGATGCTTTTAGAAATATTTGATACTTCTATCATAAAAATCTATGTAAGCAATTTATCAAAGGTCTTTATTTCTTGGACGTTGTTTAATGCTGCAAAATCTTTGGCAGATTCTAAGGATGAAAATGCATATATGTCGTCGTTTATGCTAACGTAAAAAGCTTTTTTACCATCTATCCACTGTTTTGTTTGGAAGTCTTTTGTATAAATAGATTTGATGTTTTTATCTTTTACATTTAGCTTTCTGTAAGATATATAAAAATCCATATCTTTAATAAATTTTAGCATATCTTTAAAAGAGTCAAAATACATATATTTACCATCTAAGTAAATTTCTGTTATGGTGTTTGGGTGTGAATATACGAAAGCCCCACAAACGGGACATCTGTCTGATGTTCTTACCTCAGAAGGTTCTTTGTATGCGTTTTTTATATGGTAATATGTATAGATACCAAAAAAAGACATCAATATCACGGGACCTACAACAACCCAAACAACTTCAAACCATCTTACGTTTAACCTTGTAAACGTTAGCCTATAAAAGCCATAAAGCATAAGCCCTATTTGTACAAGCATTAAAAACCATAATGGATTTACCTTTCTCATATCATATTAAATATAAAAATTTTTTGAATTTTTCAAGCTTTTACAATATATATGATATAATTGTTTTATGTTAGGTATATACAACTATCCAAAAGTTATCAATACGGCGGAGGATAAACCTTTAGAAATTTGCATGCCAAAAAACTACTCTTTTAGTAGAGATTTTACGATAGTACCGGTGGGCATGTCTGAGTTGGTTTATTTAGCGGCTCTTTATCCTGTTGTATTCGCTCATCATGAAGGGGTTTTTGCAGCGTTTGCTGTTTTAGGAGGCGATACAAATCACTATCTCACAAAAGATGGCAAATGGAAGATAGACCATAAGCCAAGGGTGCTTGACTTTTATCCTTTTGGTGCTATAAGGGATAGGGCTACCAACAACATAGTGGTCTTTTACGATAAGATGCCAGAAGAGTCTACCGAATGTGAGGACATAGAATTTATAAATGTGCTTGGTGAAGCTACAGAACATCTTCAAAGAATATCTCAAATGGCTGTTGGTTTTTATCAGGATTTTGAAGTAGCGGCAAACCTTATAAAAGAGATGCATGATCTTAAAATCTTAAGACAAATAGATTTAGAGTTAAAAATAGACAACGATGAAAAGTTTATTATAGAAGGTGCAGTGATGCCAGACCCTGGTGTGCTTCTTGGTATCTCTCCAGAAAAGCTTTACGATCTTACCAGAAGAGGTGTTACACCTGTAATATACAACGTAGCATCTTCTTTGATGAACGTGGAATTTATAAGATATTTAAAGAGGATGGGTTGATATGGAGATAATAAGAGTAAAAAAGACTTTTAAGCATCCTTACGCTGGTGGTGCAGATTTTCACACATTCATGGAAAAAAGCAGATATGTGATAGCTCGTGACCTAATGGCGCAGCTTCCAAGAGATAACTACGAACAAACGAAAGTGCCAGAGCTTCCTAAAGAATACTACGGTGAAGATTTAAACGGAAAAAGTCTACTCATTTTAAACTTATTTGCTCTTGGCGACTCTTTAATGTTCACACCAATCTTAAAGCATCTTAAAATGAAGTATCCTAAAAGCTACATAATAATGGAAACAAGACAGGGGTATAATTTATTGGAAGGCAACCCTTATGTGGATGAGTTTATATATACCCCAGTTCCTTACACAAGGTTTAAAGAAGTAGATTATTATACAGACTGCTACGAATACGTTGGCTCTTATTTCTATAACTATATGAACCTTGTAGATTTTTGGGCAGCCAAGCTAAGACAGTTTGATATAAAAGACAAAGACCCGGTTGTAGTACCACAACAAGAAGCAATAGATTATATGAAACCCATCATTCAAAAGATAAGAGATGAGAATCCTGGTAAAAAGATAATAATGGCACATTTGGTAGCTTCCTCTATACATAGAAGCTTGCCTCCTTATCTTGTATCAAAAATAATAGACAAAATGAAGGATGAGTATGTTTTTATTACCGCTCATCCAAAATGGGAAGCCCCAGCTGTAGATATATCAAAAGAGCTTTACATGATGGATGTGGAGAATTTATCCCCTTACATGGAAAAACCTCAGTATCTTGTAGCGGCAATTCAAGAAGTAGATGGAGTTATATCTGCCGATACAGTTGTGCCACACATAGCAGCAGCCCTTAAAAAACCATGTGTAGTAATATCTGGTGGTGTAGCCCCAGAAGCCCAGCATTTTCCTAAAATGAGCTATACCACATCTCAGCCAGTGTATGCCAGATATCTTGGTAATACATGTTCTGCTCCTTGTATTATGCACGCTATAGCAGGACCTTGCCAGGAAGCCCAAATAAAACAAAAATTTTACAGCCCTTGTTTTGATAACATAGATGTAGATGAAGTTGTTTCCAAGTTTAAAACTATAGTCTATTATATAGAAAATCCGGATAAAGATGTACCTACCGAGTGTCCAATATGTAAAGAAACAAATATATATTTTGAAGAGATAGAACAATCTTGGGGTTATAGACTGTGGGAATGTAGCGTTTGCGGTTCTATATTCTCTTTGCCAAGAAAAGCGGAAAAAACTTTAGATGATATAATAAACAAGGAGCAGTTAAAAGCTTTTTACGATACAAAGGATATAGAAGATCTTGATAATCTTGACAATAAAGAAAAACTTGGCATTACCAATATCTTTACCATATACACCTATCCTACTATAAGAGCTTTACTGGATGTAGAGCCCACATTGAAAGGCAAAAAAATGCTTGATATAGGTTTTAACAGCGGTAAGCTTTTGGCTGTAGCCCACGAACTTTTAAACTTAGATGTATATGGAGTAGAGCGCTCAGAAAACCAAGTAGAAAAGGTTAAAAAAGCTCTTAAAGATATAAACATAGATATTGCTAAAGCCCTAGATCATAGATATATTAAAAACCTAAAACAAAAATGGGGAAGCTTTGGTATTGTGATTTTAGAAAATATAATAGGAAACTTGGAATACCCGTACGAGTTTTTTGAAGCTGTTAAAGATTTGATAGAAGAAGATGGAGTAGCTATATTTACATTTCCTAACAAAGATAGACCTTATATAAAAGTTAGAAAAGGTTTAGATTGGTCTGTGGAAGACAATGATTATAAGTATACTCTTAATAGAGTAAGCGCAAGAGGTTTAGAGATAGCACTTAAGAAAGTTGGATTTGGCTATACATATGCTAACACCACCCCGCTTTTCCCGGGTGATATAGTACAAATCATGGGCCCACCTCCAGTGTTGACTTTAAATACCGGCAACAACCAGCAAATGAACATAAACCCAGCTGGCATGGAGACATATATTTATAACTATATGAAACCTATATTTAACGCTTTTTCCCTACATGGTCAGTTTGGTATAGTGCTAGCTTCTAAAAAGCCTATAAACAACTATTGGTTTAAAAGACTTGATGTATTGTGGGAACTTATTCAAACAAACGTTATGAGAAGAGAATATATAGTAAATACATATTTAGAGCGATGAAGATAAGGCTTAATATAAAAAGACAAGATAGGTTTGAAACTTACGAAGTGCCCTACAAAGACGGTATGACGCTTTTAGACGCTTTAAAGTATATAAAAGAGTATATAGATCCTTCTTTGGCTTTTAGACAGTTTTGCGGTGCTGGTATATGCGGTACTTGCGCTGTGAACGTGAATGGTTTTCCTAAGCTTATCTGTAAAGAACAAGCATTATCCTATGCTTTAGATGAGAATCCAACGGTTTTGGAACCTTTAAACAACGCTGAAGTTGTAAAAGATTTGGTAATAGATACCTCAAATATGTCTTATAGAATAAAAGCTTATAAAGTTTGGATAACCCCCATTGAAACAAATTTAAAGATAGATCAAGAGCTTAATAAGAAAATAGAGGAATCATCTGATTGCATACTTTGTTATGCTTGTCAGAGCTTTTGTCCAGAAGTAGTTGATAAAGATTATGCAGGACCACTGTTTTTTGCCAAACTCTACAGACTCTTTATAGACCCAAGAGACCGTGAGCACGGTATTAGGCTTTTAGAAGCAAAAGATAGCCTTATACTTCACTGTCTTTCTTGCAACAAGTGTAACAACGCATGTCCTAAAGAAGTAAAACCTGCTACTTTGATAAGGGAGCTGCTTAATAGTTGAGTCAAGTTATATACCCAGGGACTTTCGATCCACCTCATTTAGGGCACCTTGATATAGTGAAAAGAGCCTCTTGTATATTCGATGAGGTATTTATAGCAATAGCAAAAAATCCTCACAAAAACCCAATGTTTGAAGCCGATTTTAGGAAAAATCTTTTTGATAAAATACTAAAAGCAGAAAATTTAAAAAATGTCTATGTAGAGATTTTTGATACTACACTGGTTGAATATGCCAAATCAAAAGATATAAAGCTTGTGATAAGAGGTGTGAGGCTTTTTACGGATTTTGAGTACGAGCTTCAAACATCGATGAGCAATTATATACTGGGTGGTCTTGAAACGCTTTTTATGATGCCAAGCCAAGAGTACATACACATAAGTTCCACCATTGTTAGAGATTTAATAAGATACAAAGCCTCTTTAAAAGGCTTTGTGCATCCTATTATAGAAAAAGATGTTCTTTTTTCTTAAAATTTTTAAAAAATATTTGTTAGAAGATATGTCCAACAAACGCTATTGATTTGCAAAATGCTTCCGTAGAAGCCTCTTCATGCACCCTTTGTGGTGCATGTTCTTTAGTATGCCCTACTGAGGCTATAAGCGTTGAAATTGATAGGGGTTATAAAGGATTTTGAAGCTAAAGAAATATGTATAGGGTGTATAAAATCAGATAAGGCAGAGGTTATTTTACCATGTATAGCAAATTTAAACGAAAAAGATATTTTAAATATTCAAAAGACAAAAGGATTTATTTTGATATAAGCCCTTGTGAGAGCTGTGTTTATGGCTTTCAAAAGATGCAAAAATTTAATCTCAAAAGCTATATACCTATCAAAAGTCTTTAGACTGGGTAACATACCTTCTTTTGCGGAAGAATATTATAAGCCAAAGTTTAGATACACTTCTTTTAAAAGCAAACAAAAAGAAGAATTATGTTCTAATAAAATACCTTTTGAAGGGAAGTTTGGCCACATAGAAATATCTGAAGGTTGTGATCTATGTGGGGCTTGCGAGGCCATATATCCCAAAAAGCTATAAAGATAGAAAACGCTTTTATAAACTTTTCTCATGGGCTTTGTATAACATGTGGTTTGTGTGAATACGCTTGTGGTTTAAGCCATTCTTCAAGGCCTCTAAATTTGAAAAAAGCTGTTATACCATCAAAATATAAAAAAGATTATGAACCGATATCTATATCTCACAAACATATATGTGAAAATTGCGGTAGAGTATTTTATACAAAGGAAGATAATCAAAGCTTATGTATAAGCTGTCAAAAAGAGAAAAACCTTCAAAGTATGATATTGGATTTGTTGAATTAGATTGTCATTGATAATTATCAAATTTTGATCTAAAATATTTATATGAAATTTAAAACGAAAGTAAACATAAGAATATTGCTTGCTCTCTTTTTCCTTTGGATAGTAAGTACTATAGCAATACTTTATCTCACTAGAGCACTATCTATAAAAGCTGCAAAACAAACTGCCAACATAGCTGCAAACACCGTAAGGATAGGTTTAAACTCTGAAATGCTAAACGGAACTATGGCAAATAGAGAATTTATACTAAAAGAAGTAAAATACATAAAAGGTATAAAAGATGTTTATGTGATAAGAGGAGAAGCTGTAAATAAGCAGTTTGGACCTGGATTTAAAAACGAAAATCCAAGAGACAATATAGATGAAAAAGTGCTTAAGACGGGAAAGCCAATGTATGTTTTTGATGAAAATCTAAAAAACGCATCTTTTAGAATCACAATACCTTATATAGCAAGACCTTACAAAGGTATAAACTGTTTGCAGTGTCATCAGGTCAAAGAAGGCACGGTGTTGGGAGCCATAACTTTAAAATGGGATATGAACAAATTTAGAGATGTAGGTCTTTTCTTGAGCGCCATTATTTCATCGATCTATTTGATTGTAATAGTTTTGGTATTTTTTATAATGAGTAGGTTCTTTTCAAAATATATATCTATTTTCTCCAAGATGGAAAAATCTATATCAGAGCTATCAGAAGGCAAGATTTCAGACTCATCTCAGATAGATCTTTCCAATGTTAACCTCAAAGATGAAATAGGAAACATAGTATCTTCTTATAGAAACTTAGTAAATGTATTAAAAACTATTTTTGGTGAGCTTTTTGAATTGGCAAAATCTTTGTCAAACAGCGATTTAAGATACAGGATATCCTCAGATTTCTCTGGAGAGTTTGAGGATATTAAAAATAATCTAAACAAAGCCGTTGATGATCTTTCTAAAAGCCTAAAAGCTTCCGTAGAGAGCTTTAACAAAATAGCCGATCAAGTAGATTCTTTCCAAAATGATATAAAAGATATAACAGAAAACATATCTTTACAAAACCAAGAGATAAGCTCTATATCCTCTATGATAGAAGAATTCTCTGCTACTTTAAAGGATATATCAAATAGCACGGAAAAGCTAGATAACTCTACAAAATCTATGAACGATTCTATAGCTTCTAGCAAAGAAAAGATGGAAACCTTAAGTCAAGCTTCTTCAAAGATTATGTATTCTGGTAAAAGGATATCCGAATTTATAGAAAAAATAATAGATATCTCAGAACAAACTAACTTACTTGCTTTAAACGCTGCAATAGAAGCTGCCCGTGCTGGTGAACAAGGAAGAGGATTTGCAGTGGTAGCCGATGAGGTGAGAAAATTAGCAAACAACACTCAAGAAGCTGCTTCTGAAATAAGCTATATGGTAAACGAAGTTATAAAAGCTATCGAAGATACGGTAAAAGCTACACAAGAATCTACAGAAGAGTTTAAAACTATAATAACTGGTTTTGAAAGCATGTCTATTCTCATAAGCCAGATAGCGAAAGCTATAGAGCAGCAAAACGTGGCTTTAAATGCAATAGTAAATGCTGTATTTAACATAAAGGAATCTTCGGAAAGAAACACCGCAAAGATTTTAAATATAAAAACCAAATCAGAGTTTGTAAAAAACATTGTAGATAGCTCAAAGCAATTTATTAACAGGTTTAAACTATGACGGATACTTTCAACTCTTCTTGGGATAGCGATAAAATAAACGAAAACCAATGGGAAGAAACAGTCCAGGGTATAGATGAATATGTAGAGACCTCTCGCTGGACTCTTATAGAGGTTAAAGATGTTGATATTTCTGATGATATAGCTTTTCTTGATGGTATAGTAAGACTTGATAGTGAAATTTTTTATAAAGAAAACAAATCTAGGCTTAGGTTGTTTAGTTTGGCAAGTGGTATATGTGAGATGAAGCCAAATTTTTATAATGATTTTGAGGCTTTTAAAAGCATAAAAACGAAGAAAATAGCAATACCAGACAAAGAAATACCAAAAAACCAAATCATTGTAAAAAACGCAAAATACGATTTAGTGGCCAAAGACCAAGACCATCTTGTTTTATTAAAACAATTAGAATATGAGACTTTAATAGATTATGTAAGTTATTCGCACACAAGATTTATAATATGGGACGGCTCGTTACCTATTACGTTTTCAGGTTTGGATAGTAAGCTTGTGTTTGGTTTTATTAAATCTCATAGAAAATATTTTGTAAATCCTCAAAACTTGGAGCTTTTGTATGAGATAAAGGCTTTTCAAAGAACACCTATTATACACTACACAAGTCAAGACCAAAAAAACTTTTACTACACTTGGTATACTACATTAAACAACGATATAACTGGACTTGTTAGAATTGAGACGCTGGCAAATATAGATATAAAAGAAGCCTCTTATTTGGCTAACGCTGTTTGTGTTATTTTAAGAAAGTTTGCATCAAGTCCATTGTATGAACAAAGAGCTCCTCAAAATTTAGCCCCTATAAGTGCTTTGGAACGCTATCTTAGAGCTTATCTTGGATATTACTTTTTTGATGCTCCAGTGTTTGTTTGATGCTTGTAAACTTCCCATAAACATATAGCTCCAGCTGCACTTACATTAAGAGATGTTACTTTGCCTTTCATGGGTATGGAGACTTTAACATCCGAATGCTCCAATACATTTTTTGATACGCCTTCACCTTCAGAACCAAGCACTATACACATAGGATATGCAAAATCTACTTCTGTTATGTCTTTCCCGCCTTTTTCAAGGGCGTAAACCCAGCCACCCATCTCTTTAAAGGTTTTTAAAGCCTTGCTGATGCTTGGGGTTTTTGAGATTTTAAGATGAAATATAGCACCAGATGAAGACTTTACAACGGTTGCATTTATAGGAGCGCTTCTATCTTTTGGTATTAAAAGCCCTATACCTCCAAATACTTCAACAGTTCTTGCTATAGAACCTACGTTTTGTGGGTCTGTTATATGATCAAGCACCGCAAAAAAGCCTTTTTCTTTTATGGTTTTTCTAAAAAGCTCTTCTTCTGACACATAGGTGATAGGGCTTAGTATGGCTACGACTCCTTGGGTTTTTTTGGTGTTTGCAAGTTCTTCTAGTTTTTGTCTTGGTGCAATCTGGACTTTTATACCTCTTTCTTTGGCAAGGTCTAAAAGCTCTTTTGGTGCTTTTGAATCATGCGCTATAAGTATCTTTTCCATAGATTGACCAGCTACAAGGGCTTCCATAACTGGATTCCTTCCCCATATTACGTAGTTTTGCATAGTGTGCTTTTGCATTTCTCACATCTCCTGAGTTTCATTGTCTGTTTTTTAACTCCAAAATGCGTCTTTGCCGCTCTAGTGTGCTTTAAGTCGTGGCATACTTGTCAAACCACATTATTCATACTCTATTCAAAAAGTTTAATAGGAAAGCTTAGATATGTCAAGAGTGCTTTAGCATGTTTCAGATAAGCATGTTCTTAGAATGCACTTATCACACGACAACACGGTTTATGTGTTCACGATGTAGCGAAACTTATACACCCAGCGCCTGCTTGAGTTTTTAAGTCAAAGTTAAGTCTTAATCCAAGAAATCATACTGGTTGTCAGACTGGATGTTGGAGTTGTTGTACATTAAACGGTACTGAGTACCGAAATCAATACCAACGCCCTTGCCATTAAGACTTGTGATCTCCAGCATACCCTGGGGATAAAATGACTGCACCTAAAAGTGCCGCACATGCTACTCTTTTCATCTTCAACCTACTAAAATTTTTTATTTATTAAAGGGGGCGTATGCCCCCCTACAGCCTTAGGTTCTAAAATCATTTGTTGGCAACAATGATGTATTCTTTAGGATATCTTCAATATTTCCTTTAAGCTTTCTTATCGCAACCCTTGTAGCCTTATACCAAGGAATATGAGTTTTTGGGTCGGTATAGCTAGTGGTAAGGTGATTGAAAGTACCGTTCCAGTGGTACATTATACTAAATACCATTCCAGGAGGAGGAGCATCGTTTACATATACCAACGCCACTACATTACCTTCTAAGTTATAAACCTCAACCATATCTCCGCTATTAATTCCAAGTCTTCTTGCATCTTCTGGGTTCATTTCTATGTATGGCAAAGGAGTAGTTGCAACCTTCTCTGGAAGGTATCTGTCATTGTAGCCTGTTTGCCAGACCATTTGTCTTCTTCCCGTAGTAAGCCAGAATGGGTATTTACTATCGTTTCCTCCTTGGAAGTACTTGGTGATCTGGGGTGGGTAGAACTTCATGGGGTCTGGCTCCCATGGGTCAGTTCCATACCATTTAAACTTACCATCCGGAGTTCCAAATCTGTATACGTATCTTCTTTTTGTGCCGACAAGCTCTCCGGTTTCAGGGTCTATGCGAGTAGGAGTTTGTATACCTTTCTGACCTACTTTTCTGAGATATTCATATGTAACACCTTTGTAGGATTCTGCTGGTAGAATTGCTTCATCTGCCGCTGAAACTCTATTGTCTGGGAGATCATTTGATCCATCTAAGAAAACTTCTTCAGGAGTTTTCCAATCCATTCCAGCACAGTATTTAGCTTCCTCATAGTTTCCTTCAGCCTCATATAATTCCTTCATTCTTGTAGCAATTCTTCCCCATATCCACCAGTCTGGTTTTGCATCTCCTGGAGGTGCCATAAATTGTTCCGAAATTCTAAGCAGTCTACTGTTACAGTTTATATAGGTACTAGTTTTTTCTCCCCAAGCCGCAGCAGGAAGTATTACATGTGCATCCTCTGCTGTTTCAATTTTATAAATATCCATAACTACCATAAATAAACCATTTGTTTTTTCGAGACCTTCTAATATTCTTCTAGCTCTCTCTTCTGAACCAGCTGGTTCTCCATATAACCTTGCCAGCTCTGATAGATACTTATTAAGTGCCATGGTTCTTTCCTTGACTTTTTCCTTGTAAGCTTGTGAGTTTAGTGTAGTTAAGTATGGGTTTGTTCCAGCTATATAATAGACCTTTGCTTTTGGGTCATTTTTTACATACTCATCGATGATTGGAGGCGGTCCGCCAGCATATATAGAACCAACAAGTTTCGCTCTGGATTTATCTTCAGGTCTTACATAACCTTCTTGATGTCCTCCCTGTCTTCCGCATCCTGTACCTGGCTTTCCGTAGTTTCCAGTGAGGGCAGCAAGCTGTGCTACAGCTGCTACGGTATCATAGTTTTTATAGTTCCATATAACACCTTTTTCGTATATGGTAAGCGTTCTCCTTCTAAAGTTTCCTGATTTTGGACTTGCTATCCATTCAGCCGCCTTTTCTATATCTCCTTTCTTTACGCCGGTTAGTTTTTCTACTCTACTCATAAACTCTTCATAAGGAACGTCAAGCATTAATGATTTCTTCTTATATTCTTCAAAAAGATTTAAATCTGTCCTCTTCTCTACGAAGTCTTTATCCCACCATCCTTTTTCCCATACGACTCTTGCTATAGCATTTGCAAGTACGTAGTCTGTTCCAAGATTTGGTCTTAAATGAAGAACTCTACCAGGTGCAACAATCTCTGCAACTTCTACGCTGGCTGTTCTTCTTGGGTCTACAACAATCATTCTTGCAGGTTCTGCTGGCTCTCCCTCTAAATACTCTTTTTTCTTTTCATCAATGGTTGCACCTTGAAGGTTTGGAAGCATGTGTTCTGTGTAGAAAACAGAAGCACATTCAAAAGAGTTGGCACCCCAAAGTACTATGGTATCAGCAAGCCTTGCATCCTCATAAGTATAGTTAAGCTCATGAGTTCCTCTTTCTCTTTGACCCCAAACCTCGGAGTTGTAGGCCGGTCTATTGTGTATAGATAACATTCTTGTACCAACTGCTATCATGAAGAATTTCCCAACTGCCCAGTTGTCCTCGTATCCAGCACCAGAGCCTCCATGGTCATATACTTTCATAGCTACTGAGTCTGGGCCATATTTATCCTTGACGCCTTTGGTTACTCTTGCGACTAAATCTATTGCTTCTTCCCAGCTAACTGGCATGAACTCATCCCCAACTCTAATTAATGGTTGGTGTAATCTTTCTCTTGTGGGCTTTTTAGGTGAATATGTCGCCTCTGCATTAGCACCTCCCCTTATAGAGTAGTTCCCTCTATTTATAGGCGAGTCTTCTGCTGGTATTATTAATACGTTGTAAAGGTTGCCATCCTCTCCTTTTACTACGCTGTACATAGTTTCTGTTATTGGTTGACTTTGCAGGGCTATTCCTTGTTTAGTAAAGTCTATACCAAGTGCATTTTCGTTTGGCTTTGGCCCACCTTCCTTGCCCACAGGCCATCTATAAATGTTATAACCACAACCTACGTTGCAGTACTGGCAAGGTGATATAAATTTTTGTGCGTCTTTTGGTGGAATTGGTATGCTATCCTTTCTTTCAAATACTGCCATATTTTGTACCTCCTTTATAATTAGCTTATTTTGCTAGATTTCAAAATGTCTCTAATTCTTCCCCATATAAGTCCTTCTACCCCTTCTGCGTATATGTTTCCAGTTCTTGGTTCAAAACGCAAAATCATCTGAGGAATCCATTCAGATGCATGCCCCTGGAATGTTTGCCCATTTTTTGTAAGGTCAAACATTGAGTAATGGCAAGGACAAACAAACCTCTTTTCAGAATAGATAACAGGACAGCCCATATGGGTACATATTGACGAGTAGGCTACGATGTCCCCTTCTGGTCCCACACCACCATAAGCCCTCTCTCCAAGCTTAATAAGAACTGCTGGAGATTGTTCATCCGGGTAATTAAAGGTTACCGGCTCTCCTACCTTTAAGTCCTTAATGTTGGCTATTTTTACTCTTGGGTATGGCCGGGTTATAAGAGCCATTGCCCACTCTGGTGTAGATAAAAGTGCAGCCATAGCCGCACTTCCACCGATAAAAGTCCTTCGTGAGATCTTCGTCATAAACATCGCTGTACCTCCTAACAAGTTTCAATTAACACAATACATTGTGCAAATTTTGTGCCAAATTTTAAAACCTTTAAAAATTATAGGATTTCTATCAGTAGATTTTTTTGAATGTTCAAATTTTTATCGGGTTATGCTCAAAAATTGAGCAACGTTAAAATAGATTTAAAAATTCATTTGGAATGGAAGTATTATGACAAAGTGACAAAATGAAAAAGCAGCGAAATATAAGAGTAATGGTTGATAAGTTATCAGCGACAAAATAATAAACAGAACATTTTACACGTCTAATTTGAAAAAATCTCTCTTAACCTATTTTCTAAGGTATTTCGAGATATTCCTAAAAGCCCTGCCACTTTTGACTTGTTGCCTGAGTATTTTTCGAGAAGTTTTTTTATAAGATAGGCTTCTATCCTTTCAAGAAGATTAGGAAGATCCTCTTCCGGTGTTGAATCAAGCAACATCTCTATAAATCTATCAAAAGAACATGTTGCGCTGTAAACAGTTGTTTTTTCTTGATGTATATCAAAATCTTTTATTTTCCCAAATTTTGTTTCAATAGCTGCCTTATAAATCAGGTTTTTTAGCTCACGTACATTCCCTGGGAATGAGTAATCCATTAGCTTTTTCATAGCTTCTTCTTCCACTCCTTCAATCATGGTTCCTATTTCTGCGTTAGCAAAAGCTATAAAATAATCGACTAACTGTTTTATGTCTTCCTTCCTTTCTCTAAGAGGTGGTATGTAGATATCCATTTGACTTATTCTATGATACAGATCTTCTCTAAATTTTCCTTCTTCTACCATTTTTTTTAGGTCCTTGTTTGTAGCAAAAATAAGTCTAACGTCTGCTTTCTCTTCCTTGGAGCTTCCCAATGAGAAATAGCTCTTTCTTTCGACAAAAGCCAAAAGCTTTGCTTGAAGTTTGTATGGAATGTCTCCTATTTCGTCTAAAAAAAGGGTTCCACCTTCAGCTAACTTTACCTTTCCATTTTTATTTACCAAGGCACCCGTAAAGGCTCCCTTTACATATCCAAACAGCTCTGCTTCGAAGAGGTCCCAAGGTATGGCAGGGCAATGCAATATAACAAAAGGTTTTCCTTTTCTCGGGCTATTTTCGTGGATTAACCGTGATACCACTTCCTTTCCTACACCTGTTTCTCCGGTTATCAAAACATTGAGATCGTTTTGGCAAGCTAAACCTATTTTTTTAAAAACTTCAAACATGGCCTTTGAAGAGCCGATTACTTTAAACTCTTTACTATGTGGAATATCAGGATTTAGGTTAAATCCCAACATCTCTTTTACAACTCGTAAAAGCTCTTCGGCGTTTAAAGGTTTTTTAAGTAAATTTGTAGCAGAAAGTCTTGATACACTTATTACCGTATCCGCATCTGTATAGTCGGTTAAAAAAATTACTGGGATGTTAAAACCTTTTGTCCTCAACCTTTCTACTACATCTATTCCATTCTCATCTTCCAACTTTATATCTATCAAAAGTATGTCGCTATTTGGTAGATAATCTTCTAAACCTTTAGAGGATTGTAGTGTTATTACTTCAAAACCCTTTGTACTAAGGACCTTTTTTACGAAATTTAATACAAAACATTCATCATCTACAACTAATACTCTCATATTTTTATCTTTATTGAGGATATGAATCATTTATCCGCCTCCTTCCGAAACACGTTAAAACGTTCTAATACCCCCTTTACAATATTTATATCTTCTTCTACATCTATCCCATGGTAAAAGTTTTTTGTATAAATCATTTTTATGGGTATATTGTTTTCTAAGAGTCTTAGCTGTTCTAAGCCTTCTATCTGTTCCAACGTGCTTTGGGGTAATTTTACAAACGTTTCTAATATATTTTTTCTAAAAGCATAGATACCTATATGTTTGAGTGGATAGATAGATGTTATATCGTTTCTTTTGTAAGGTATCAAAGCTCTTGAAAAATAAAGGGCGTTTGAGTCTTTATCAAGCACAAGTTTTACATTGGCTGGTGAGTCTACATCAAGCTTTGTGTATAAGCTTGAAACAGGAGCGTTTTGTAGGCTTTTAAGAAGAGCTTCTATATCCTCTTTGTATGAAAATATTTCATCCCCTTGATGGTTGATAATAAAATCTACATCAAAATCTTTTGAAGCCTCATAAACCCTATCGCTTCCAGAGGGTAAATCCTCTCTTGTTTTTACAAAGTTTATATCGAGGTCTTTTACTACTTTGTAAACTTCTTCACTGTCTGATGTAAGAAGTATATCAAATCCTGTTTTTTTTAGATTTTCAATCACCCATCTTATGAGGGGTTTGCCACATATATTTAAAAGAGGCTTATGCTTTAGCCTTGTGGATTTTATACGGGCAGGTACTACTATAAGCGTTTTCATGATCTTAGAGAAAAAACTATGACAATGGCTATCAAGATAAGCGTTGCTATGAAAAGCCCAACGTTTAACATAGTAAGTCTTTTCTTTTCTTCTTCCAAAGATTTTATATATTGGTCTTTTGATTCTATAAGAACTTTTACATCTTCTACTATCTTTATTATGTTGTCAAGCTCTTGTTTTATCTCTTTGTTTCTTTTTTCTAAAAGCTCGTATTCAGTTTTACACTTTACCAACTCTCTATCCAACGTTTCGATGGTTTTATCTTTTTCTTCTATTATTTTCTTTTGTTCTTCTACTTTTAGCCTCAAATTTGTAAGCTCTGTATTTATACTTTGAATACTATCCATATCTTACCTCAAGCATATTTTTTTCTAAAATCTTAAATACTACCAAAAAACAAATAGCCCTTGCTACGGTTTCAACACTCATAAATACCCACGGGACATAAGGATTAAAGATATATTTTAACATAACAACTATAGGTATTATTCTAAAAACCCAAAACGATACTATATTAACAATCATAGGTATGTAAGTTTTGCCTAAGCCTTTTATAGCCCCAGATAAAACAAAACTATAAGACAAAAACACCTGTGTTAAACCTACCATAATAAGATATATTTCGGCATAGTGTATTATATTTTTATCGCTTGTAAATATCATAGCCATGTATTTTGACAGAATAATCACCATAAGACCAACTATACCCATTGCCAAAGCACTAAATTTTGCTATTATCTTTGCTCCTCTAAAAGCTCCTTTTATGTTGCCAGCTCCAAAATTTTGTCCAGTCAACACGCTTGCCGATATACTTAAAGCATATCCTATCATAAAAGATATGCTTTCTAACCTAAGGCCTATTTGATAGGCTGCCAAAATGGTATTACCAAATCTTGCCACAAACCCTACAAAAAGATTGAAGGACAAACTTGTAAGACCTCTATCTACTGTAACAGGTATACCAAGTTTCAACATTTCTAAAATAGTTTTTAGGCTTTTAAAAGAAAGTTTACCAAAAGGTTTATTAACAAAGAGTACATAAGTATATATTAGAAATCCAACCACTTCAGATATCACAATACCAAAAGCAGCACCCTCTATACCAAAAGCCCTAAAACCAAGTTTTCCATTTATAAGGACATAAGAGCTTGCTATATTGGTTATATTCATAATTACAGATACTTTAAAGGGAAATTTTGTTTGACCCATACCGCTGTATGTAGCGTAAAACACCTCTGTGGCAAACTGTATAAAAGCCGTTAAAAATATGGGTTTTAAGTATATCGTGGCTATGTTCGCTATGTCTTTTTTGGCCCCAAACAAAAGCATAAGCTCTGGTATAAACTTTGTGCCAAAAAGAGCAATTGGTATTGATAGTAAAAGCGATAAAACAATACCGCTTAAAAATACATCAAAAAACGGCTTACCAGCTCCTACTCTGTGGGATACCATTATGGATGTACCGTTGTAAGTTAGAGCCATCAAAGAATAAACAAACCACATCATGGATATCGAATAACCAACACCGGCTATAGCGCTTTTACCAAGATGAGACACCAAAAGAAGCGATACAAGCGTTTCAACGGTGTAAAGTAAATTTGAGATAATCACCGGTGTGGCGACATTAAGCACCGCCTTTAAAATATCTTTTGATTTTTTAGACTCATCGACAACAAGATTAGCTTCCAAGGTTTTAATAGTATAGCATAGCAATGTTTTTAGTATATATACTAAATTTTCTAAAATCTTCATCATTTTTTCATGAATTTAGCATAAAATAATTTATATATCCGGTAAAGGAGGTAGATGTTATGAAAAATCTTTTAAGACCCAAGATGGGTTTGCTGGCTTTGGCCGGAGTAGTATTAACTCAGGTAAGCGCAATGGCAATAAGCCCACAAGCATTGGCTCAGCAAAAAGGTTGTTTTGCCTGTCATGCCATTGACCACAAAGTAGTTGGACCCGCTTGGAAGGATGTAGCAGCCAAATATCACCACAACCTAAAATATGTCCAGTATCTTGCAAAACATATTAAAAACGGAAATGCTGGCATATGGGGTCCAGTGCCTATGCCACCTCAAAACGTTACCCAAGCTCAAGCTGAAGAGCTTGCCAGATTTATCTTATCTCTTCATTAATCACCAAGAGCCCCCTTTTTCGGGGGTTTATAATCTTTATATTAAAATCCTAAAAAATTATCTTACTTATTATATAAAAAATAAAAAGATGGCCTATTATGTTTGCATCATTGTAAGCAAGCTCTGCCTGCCTTGCAAAAAGTTGTAGTTTATAACAATATTAATATATAATTATTGGCATATTTTATTTATCAGATTGATTTATTGTGGCTTTAAATATATTATAATATTTGAAATTGGAGGTTTAATGTAGATGTTTAATATACCAGAGATTACGCCTGAAGAAGCTAAGAAGATATTGGAATCAGATCCAAATGCTGTACTTTTGGATGTGAGGACGCCTCAAGAGTATAGACAGATAAGGGTACCGGGTAGTGTGCTAATACCGGTGGATGATCTTAGGTTTAAGTTTAAAGAGCTTGATAAGAACAAGAAGTATATTGTAATGTGTAGAAGTGGAAACAGAAGCGCTTTTGCCACTTACGCTTTAAGACAGCTTGGTTTTGATGCTTTTAATATGATAGGTGGTATATTAAATTGGCCTTATGAAGTAGAAAGAGGCTAATATGAAATATATAATAGAAGCCCAAAACATAAAAGATACATACAAAACTATATTAAATAGGGCTAAAGAGTTTAAGGAAAAAAGGATATATCCCACTTACAAAGCATCCTGTGCTCTTTTTTTTGAAGAACCATCCACGAGAACAAGGCTTTCTTTTGAAAAAGCCGCCAAGAATTTGGGTTGTGAGACTTATTATATACAAGGTAATTTTTCATCGACTGTAAAGGGTGAAAGTTTTTTTGATACGCTTTTATCTTTTAAAAAGATTGGTATAGATATCGTTGTTTTTCGTACATCTGATATCGTATTTGATTATGAGCCACTTCTAAATATAGATATAGGCCTTATAAACGCTGGAGATGGTACCCATGAGCATCCATCTCAAGGTCTTCTTGATGTTTTTACGCTTTTAGAAAAAGTAAATAGTTTGGAAAATCAAAATATACTATACGTAGGAGATGTTTACCACAGTAGAGTGTTTAGGTCAGGAGCTTATCTTTTCAAGTTAGAAGGGGCAAACATAGGTGTTTGTGGATATCCAAGCTTTATACCAAAAGATTATCCTTTTATAGACAAAGCTTTTACAAATTTGGACGAGGCGCTTGATTGGGCTCATCATGTGATAGCTCTACGCATTCAAAAAGAAAGACACAAAGAAGCTTACAATTTAGAAAGTTATTTTGACATGTATGGTATAACAAAAGAAAGGTATAATAAGATAAGAGGATTTTTGATGCATCCTGGCCCTGTAAATAGGGATGTTGATATAGATGGTGATTTGCTCTATAAAGATAAATCTTTGATAGCAAATCAGATAGAAAACGGCGTGTTTGTCCGTATGGCTATGATAGAATATGTTTTAGGATAGGAGATGGTTTATGTATACATATATAAGATATATGGACACAAACAAGATAGGCATTTTGGAAGGTACAAATGAAGTTTTACCAAAAGACTCTTACGTAATCATAAGCAAAGATGACACTATGGATATTGCCAAGGTGGTGGGAGCATCTAACAAGCTTTACAACGTAAAACCTTCTTTTTTTATAAGAAAAGCCACAAAACAAGATATATCTAAAATGCATCATTTTAATAGAGTTTCTAAAAACTATATGAAAATTGCCAAAGAACTTTCCAAACAGCATAATCTATCTCTCAAATTTATAAAAGCTTACACTCCGATAGATGGTTTAAAATCTTACTTCTTTTATACCGCTGAAACAAGGATTGACTTTAGGCAGTTTGTAAAAGATTTGGCTAAAGCCATAAAAAAAAGGATTGAGATGAGACAAATAGGCACCAGAGATGCCGTCCAGATGCTTGGTGCCGTTGGAATGTGCGGATGTAAGACCTGCTGTTCAAACTTTATAGATGTGTTTGAATCTGTAAACTTAAAAGATATACAAATGCAAAACTTACCCATGTCTCCTTCAAAGTTTACAGGTCCATGTGGTAAACTTGTTTGCTGCATGTCTTTTGAGAAGATAAACTATGTAATAAAGTATATACTTCCCCCAGAAGGCACAAATATTTGTTTTGACGGCAAAGAATACACTGTCTCTTACATAGATCCACTTACAAACCTTATAACATTAAACTCTCAAGAGGAAAAGATAAATGTAAATATTTTGGATATTGTGCCAGAAGGCTATGAAGTAGCTGTTAAAAAATGTGCTTCTTGCGGTGGATGTTGTGCTTCTAACATAGATCAACAAAGCGTTGTTTTTGAAGAAGCTTTAGCTTAATGCTTTTTTATGGTGAGTTTGAAGATTTTAAGATAGGTATAACAAAAAACCCACAAGAGGTATTTTTACCAAAACAAATCCATTCAAACGTTGTAGTTTATATAAAGGGTTTTACTGAAAACGTAGAAGCCGATGGTGTTATAACAGATAAGATAAACTTTAAAATAGGTATAAAAACGGCCGATTGCGTACCTATAATTTTAAAATCCAAAAACTTTGTAGGAGCTATACATGCTGGCTGGAGAGGACTTTACAACGGCATACTAAAAAATGCTTTTTTACTGTTTAAAAGCTTTTCAGAAAAACCTTATTTTGCTTTTATAGGTCCATCTGCTAAAGAATGCTGTTATGAGGTAGGACCAGAATTTAAAGACTATTTTAAAAGCTTAAAAGTTGTTGATAACAAACTATTTTTTGATACACAAAAAGAAGCTATAAATCAATTAAAAGCTCTTAACAAAGATATTAAGCTTTTGGTATATGAGACATGTAGTATATGCAACAAAGAAATTCCAAGCTATAGAAGAGATAAAACAAAAGAGAGAATGGTAGTTTTTGTGGAAAAGGTGTAAGTCTCTTTTATGTATCTAAAACATAAACGGTGTGGTAAAATATTTGGATATGGGATATTGGAAAGGACTAATACACGCATATAGAGAATATTTGCCGGTTTCTGAAAAAACACCTATTATAACCCTTTACGAAGGCAACACTCCTCTTATAAAAGCTCAAAGAATACCAGACATGCTAAAAGTAGGGGTGGAGCTTTATTTTAAGTTTGAAGGTTTAAACCCCACTGGTTCTTTTAAGGATAGAGGCATGACAATGGCTATATCAAAAGCCGCCGAATCTGGTAAAAGAGCCGTTATATGTGCATCCACTGGCAATACCTCAGCTTCGGCTGCTGCTTACGCTGCAAGAGCTGGTATGAAAGCTTTTGTGGTACTTCCAAAAGGTGCTGTAGCTCTTGGTAAACTATCCCAAGCTATTATATACGGTGCCAAGGTAATAGCGCTTCTTGGAAATTTTGATGATGCTTTATTTATAGTAAGAAAAATAGGTGAAATATTACCAGTAGAAGTGGTAAATTCTGTAAACCCTTATCGGATAGAGGGTCAAAAAACCGCTGCCTTTGAAATAGTAGATGCTTTAGGGGATGCCCCCACTTATCATTTTATACCTGTTGGAAACGCTGGTAACATAACAGCCTATTGGAAAGGTTATAAAGAGTATCATGCTATAGGAAAATCAAAAAAACTCCCCATTATGATGGGTTATCAGGCAGAAGGATCGGCTCCTATAGTAAAAGGTTATCCTATAAAAAACCCTCAGACCATAGCCACCGCTATAAAAATAGGAAATCCTTACAACTGGAGAAATGCCATCCAAGCCGCCAAAGAATCAAACGGTAAAATTGATGCGGTTACCGATGATGAGATACTTTATGCTTACAACCTTGTGGCTTCTTGTGAAGGGGTTTTTTGTGAACCAGCTTCCGCTGCATCTGTAGCAGGCTTTATTAAAAGCGCCAAAGAAGGTATTTTTAAAGAAGGCGATGTGGTAGTCTGCACGTTGACGGGTTCTGGCTTAAAAGACCCAGATACCGCTATGAAATCAGCCCAAAGCCCTATAGAAGTACCACCGGATTTAAACCAGGTTTTGAAGCTTATAGAGATTTAAAGCTTTTCTATTATAATGTCTCCGTAGTGTTCTTTTTGATATATATTTGCATGATTATCGTATTGGATAAACATAAGGGCTGTAAATTGGACCGAGGCTTTGTCTTGCTCTATTATCTCAGAAAAGTATAGCTTTGGTTTTTGATTTATGGTAGCTTTTAGATGCTCTATCACATCTTTTAATATGGATCTATGAAGAGGAATTTTGCGTTTTTTCATTAAAGAACGATGTCTTTCTTTTGTGAGAGTGTACTTTTTTCTTTCTTTTGGTATTTTGGGTGTGTTTTGTTGTTCTTTAGGTTCATCTATAGGTTCTGTTTGAGATTCATCATACATTTGTACAAGCTCTTTTAGTGTAAGTCTTTGACGGTGTATCTTTGGTTTTGGAAATAGTATCTCAAGTTTTTTTTTAAATAAAAACGTGGCAGCAGAAAGGGCGTTTGCTGGTATACGCATATCAAGAAGCTCCATGTTTCTTATTTGTTCTATGTAAAGTTGTGCTAAATTTGCTATGTCTATACTCCAGGGGTCAATTTTACCCTCTTCTACAAGCGGTATCAAAAGGCTAAACGGATGGTCTTCTGGGAGTTTAAAATCCACTGACATAAGTTTCTACAAACTTTTTAAGCGCTTCTTTATCGCCGTTATATTCATAAACTATATTTTCTAAGGGTTCTTTTATATCGCCTACTTTTACTTTAGGAAAAGCCATATACTTAAAACCTTCTAATATTATCAAATCGTAATCTTTAAAAAACTCTATAGCTTCTTCTATGGTTTTTGGCTTTTGGTATAAAACAAACATGTCTTTCGATAAAATAGCACTTTGATGGTTTAGATTTAATATTTTGTTGCTATCTGAACCTTCTTTATCAAAAACAGCATGGCCTTTGGGGTCGTGTTTTATGTAGGCTATTTTGTATTTGTCTTGGAAGCTTTTGATAATATACTCTATCAAGGTGGTTTTTCCGCTGTTGTGATATCCTACAAAAGATAGGATTTTCATAAAGATATTTCAGTGCCTATACCTTCTTTTGTAAATACTTCTATAAGTATAGAGTGTTTTATTTTACCGTTTATTATATGCACTTTTCTAACGCCTCTTAAAATAGCATCTATGGCAGAGTTTATCTTGGGTATCATACCTTTTGTAATAGTACCATCTTCTATAAGCTCTTTGTATTGGGATTTATGTATAGAAGATATAGTTTTACCGCTTTTATCTAAAATACCATCTGTATCTGTCAAAAATATGAGTTTTTCAGCTCCAAGCTCACAGGCTATTTCTGTAGCTGCCATATCGGCATTTACATTGTACATTTGATTTGATTCTGGGTCTATGCCTATTGGTGCTATAACAGGGGTATAGTCCATCTGTATAAGCTCCCTTATAAGTTTTGTATTTACAGTTTTTACTTTTCCAACATATCCTATATCTTCGCCGTCCTGATAGTACTTTGTACATATCAAAAGATTTGCGTCTATACCAGAGAGTCCTATAGCCCCATGCATGTTTGACATTTCTTTGTTTAGCATTGATACTATATCTTTGTTTAGTTTTCCTATGAGCACCATCCTTGCCACGTCCAGAGATTCTTTATCGGTTTTTCTTATGCCGTTTATAAATTCTGTTTGCATGTTTAGCTTATTTAACATGTTTGTAATGTCTTTACCACCCCCATGCACAAGCACTACCTTTATACCTACGTACCTAAGAAGGGCTATATCCTTTGCAAAAGAATGTTTTAGCTCCTCTTCTTCCATGGCAGCCCCGCCGTATTTTACTACAAAAATCTTACCGTAAAAATCTCTTATAAAAGGTAGTGCCTCTTGAAGTATAAGGGCTTTTTCTAAAAGCTGTTCCATCTTAAAAGCCTCATAAAAGTTTTTTCTGAGAAGACATAACAACAGTTTCAGATAAAGAAGGATGTGTGTACATGCATCTTGATAAAAACTCTACATCTTTTCCAGCTTTTACTATGTGTACCAATTGATGAATTAGCTCTCCAGCTTGAGGTCCCAGTATTTCTGCTCCTAAAATCTCTTTTGTGTTGGCATCGTATATTACCTTTGCGTATCCTTCAGCTTCATCGTCTATAATAGCTTTTGGATTTTTAGCAAAGGTGGCAGTACCTACTTCATAGTCTAGTTCCATATCTTCCGCTTGATCTATATTTATACCAAAAGATGCAATTTCATAAGCTGAGTATATAATCTTTGGTACTATTCTATAATCTAATTTTTCTGCATCGTTGTTTATATGGGCTACAGCGGTTCTTCCTTCGTACATAGATTTATGGGCAAGCATCAAAGGCGATGTCACATCACCACAGGCGTATATATGATTTACAGATGTTTTGGCGTATTCATCTATTTTTACATATCCTTTTTCTGTAAGAACTATATCTGTATTTTCTATACCTATGTCTTTTGTGTTTGGAACTCTTCCAACAGCTTCTAATATAATATCGTATTCTATGATAGTGCCGTCTTTTAAAATAGCTTTTCTTTTACCATCTTCTTCTATAAGATTCTGTATGGTGTTTGAAGTAAATATCTTTACACCTAAGCTTTTAAGCTTTTTACTAAGATAAGAAGCGCTATCTTCTGATTCTGAAGGTATTATTCTTTTTGAAATATCTACCAAATATACATCTATATCATACATTCTAAATATATATGCAAACTCTACACCCACTACGCCTGCTCCTACTATGAGAACTGATTTTGGTTTTTCTGTGATACCCCAGATGGTATCCGTGTTGTATATTTTAAACTTTGTTTTGTCGTAATGAAGTATGCTCACCACAGAAGAACCAGTAGAAAGAAGTATATATTTGCCTTTTATTACATCCCCTCTTGTGGTTTCTATAGTGTTGTTGTCTTTAAATCTACCTTTTCCATAATATATATCTATTTTTAAGCTTTTAGCATAGGCTTTGAAACTTTCCCTTATATCGCTGACAGCGTTGTCCCTATGCTCTTTAAAAGCAAGCCAATCTATATCTTGGCTGTTTATCTTGATACCGTATTTTATACCTCTTGAAAGATGCTCTCTTAGTTTAGCACCAAATCTCATATATTTTGATGGTATACAGCCTCTATTTAGGCAATTGCCACCTATGGTTTTTTCTGATATATCTATCATTGCAACGTGCATTCCGTATCTTTTAGCATGGAGCATAGCCTCATAACCACCAGACCCGGCTCCAAATATAACTATGTCATATTCTTTCATCTTCCTTGCTCCTATCCTTTTTGGTATTTTTAATTTTATTCTTTCTTCTTTCTTTGTAAACCTCTTGTCTTATGTCTTTTATCAATTTTTTGTATTTATAGAATACACTAGGTACTTTTATTGGTAAGCGATAATATTTTTCAAGCATAAGCATAATATCTTCTGTGGTAAGATATTTTTTGTTGGTGATAAGGGTTTTTATATATTTGTATATCCTTGAATCTTTTTTCACTATGTGACCACTACGCACTTATGATGATTTATGTATGTTTTATAAACATGCTCTATGTCTTCTTTGGAGACTTTGTTTACAAGATTTTTGTAATCAAAAAATGCGTTTTTACCAAGTCCTATAAGCTCATAATATCCCATGGTGTAAGATTTGCTAAACCTCGTTTGATGCTCCAAAGAAAAGTTTCCTATTAGCTTTTGTTTGGCAAGCGTTATATCCTCTTCATCTATTTCAAGGTTTTTGATAATGTCATTAAGGTCTTCCAAAGCGCTTTGAGATTTTTCTACAGATGTTCCTATGTAAGCTATCATCTTAGAGCAATAAATATTTGTAGAAATAGAGCTATTGACAGCATATGCATAACCTTTTTCTTCTCTTAAAATCTTAAAAAGTATAGAGCTCATACCGTTTCCAAGGATTGCATTTAACACTTTAAAGGCAAAATACTCATTTTTATCTATTGGTAAAGGCGCATCGTATCCACACATAATACTAGCCTGAGCCCCACCCCTTTTTATATTTATAACTTCATCTTTGTCTACTTTAGGACAGATGTTTGCTGGTGGTGTTCCTTGGCTTTTAGAAAAAATATCCAATACGCTTTTTATTGTTTCAAGATCTTCATCTTCTAAATTGTCTGCTACTACGCTTATGATAGGTTCTTGGCTTAATATATCGGCGTATCTTTTTTTAACATCTTCAAGGGATATACTTTTAACGCTCTCCTCAGTGCCTAAGCTTGATATCTCATAGGGCGTATTTTTATACAATATTTTTCTTAAATTGTCAAAAGTAAAATCAAAAGGTCTTTCTTTTCTTGATTTTATAGTAGATAGTGCGTGTTGTTTTTCTATCTCTAAAGTTTCTTCTTCGAATACGCTATTTGTAAGTATATCTTTTAAAGTATCTATAGATTCTTTTATATTGGCTTTTTTTGTAGCTATTGATATTGTTATAAAATCTCCGTAGGTTTTAAATCTTAGAAATCCTCCGACATTTTCAAATACTTCGTTTATCTCCTGGGAAGTTTTTGAAGTGGTTTTTTTACCCATTAGCGATGTGGTAATGTTTGTAAGGCCCTTTATAGGTTCATCTATAGCACCATCTTTTAAAAAAATGTTTATAGCCACTATATCAAAATCAGAGTTTGTGTTATGGTATATAAATTTCTCCATATTTAACTCCAAGAATCATCTTGATTTATATCTATATCGTTGCCCCAATCATCTCCACCTGCAAAATCTATGTTGTTGTCTGTATCTTGGTTTGTTATGTCCTGGCTGTTATCTATAGGCGGTTCGTTGTAATAGTTATTTTCTATAATAGTAGGACCCATTCCGAAACCACCGCCAAACACAGAGCCCATCAAAGAGCCCATCGCCATCATGCCAAGTAAGTCCATGAAAGACATTCCACCGCTCATCATACCAGGCCCTATAGGTTGCTGGTTTTGATAGTTTTGCTGGGTATTTGTATTTTGAAGGTTTTTCAAATCATCGTGGGTTTCATAGGTGTTTTTAACACCTTTAGCCACTTCTTTTAGTTTGTCTTTGAGATTTTCAAAGTATATATAAGAGCCTTCTATATCTTGAATTTCGTTGTTTTTAAGCTTTTGAAGTAAATCTATCATCTTTTGTTTTATTTCGCTTAGTTCGTTTAATCTGTCTGATAAATCTTTTTTGGCTGGATCATCGTCTTTTAAAGACACCAAATCTATAGATAGTTTTGTTTTCACCTTCTCGATATTTTCAAGATACAACGTAAGTTCTTGCATAAGCTTTGTCTTTATATCTTCTTTGTTTTTGTTTGTAAGTTTGTTTGATATGTATAAAAATACAGCCCCCACTATCAGCAAACCACCTATTAAGAAAAATATCATACCACCTCCAAAAGTACCCTTTTTGACTTTGACAGATTTTTCTAAATCCCTTTCGTAATTTTTTAAATAAGCTTTATGGGCAAAGGACTCTGAAGGGTCAAGTTTTTTTGCTATGTTTAACTCGTTTAGAGCTTTGTTGTATTTTCCTTCAATATAGTAAACTTGAGAAAGCATATAATGGGCTTTTGCGGAGTTTGGATCTTTTTGCAACACTTCTTTTAAAAGCTCTTCTGCTTTATGATAATGCCCAGCTTGTACTTCTTTAGCTATATCGGAAGGAGTTGGTAGTGCCAAAGCTAAGCTAAACCACATCAAAAAGAATATTATATACTTTTTCATATATTAAACCTTTTTCTTCCTATGTTAAAAGCCAAAAACACCGCAAACAAAAATGCCCCAAACATAAGAAATCCCATAATCTTCCATACTATTATACTTATTATAAGCACAATGGCTAGCAAAATAACTTGTTCTATCATTTTAATCCCATTTCTTTCTTTAGGGCTTCAAGTTTATCGTCTATGGTGCTTGTTTTTTCAAGGTTTTCAAATTCTTTTTCTATATCGGCACCGGTTTGCTCATCTTCTATATTTTTCATAGCTTTTGCTTTTGCCTCTTCTTTTAGGACTTTTTCTTCAACAGAGTCAAGCTTTTCTTTGGCATGAGAATCGCCTATACCTGTGGTTATTTCGGAAGCTTTTTCTTGAGCTTTTGCTACTTCGTACCTTGTGCTTAGGATATCTACCTTTGATTCTAGTTCTTGTTTTTTATTTTTTAACTCTTGTATTTTGGCTTTTAACTCGTTTATAGATGGTTCTAAAGCTTCAATCTGTTTTTGATAGATATCTGCTTGTTTTTTCGCTTGTTCTTCTTGCTCTAAGGCTTTTTTGGCCAAATCTTCTCTGTTTGCTTGTAAAGCCTTTTTAGCCCTTTCATGCCATTCGTTGGCTTCTTCCTCATATTGGGTTTTCTTTTGTTTTAAGAGCTCATACTCGGCTATTACGTTTACCATGCTGGCGTTGGCTTTTTCTATCTGCTCTTCTAAATCCCTTATCACTTGCCTTGCAGTTCTTCCTGGCTCTGACACTTTATCTAAAGCATCGTTTAAAACCCCTTTAATCTGGGTCATTAGATTTTCTAAAAAGCTCATAAGCTTAACCTCCTTTTTATTATAATCTATATCCCCTAAATAAAATATTTGTGAGTTATAGAAAATTTTTTAGTTTTTCTTTTATAAACTCTTTTGGTATAACACCGCTTATATTACCATTTATGTTGAAAGTCCTACAAGAATATGATATCTGGTCTGGCTCCTTGTTCGTATATATATCTATACCGTTTACATATATAGACGGTGAACCCATAAACTTAACTTTTTGAGCTGTTTCTAAATCTTTTACATCTATACTCTTTATTGGTATGTTTATGTTTAGCTCTTTCAAAGCTTCCATTAGATTTTTATATGTGGGTTCAGAGTTTGGGCATCCTTGGAAAAATAAAAACTCTATTTTTTCTATACTCATATTATACTCCTTCTTTGCTACTTTTAAAAATATTTAACAAAAGCCTATAAGCTTTTTCTTGTATATCTTCTTCTATGTCGTCTATGAAACCCATCTCATAGAATAAAAATATACGCTCCAACGTACCTATGAAAAGCGCAGTGGCATATTCTGGTTGTATGCCCATCTCTTCATGGCTTTTAAAAAATTCGTATATAACATCTTTTGGCATTTTACCATCTTTTAGCTTTAGCTCATAGTCTATTTTAAAATAATGAAATAGATTTATAAACTTAAAAGCCTCTGGGTTTGTAAAAGCATAGCTTAAAAACGCTTCACATAGATTTTTTAAAGCTTCTTCAAAGTTTTGGGCTTTTGATAAGGCGCTACTTAAGTGGTTATAAAACTCCTGTGAGCTATTTAGAAAAAGAGATTTAACTATTTGCTCTTTGCTGTCAAAATGCCTATATATGGCTCCTTCTGTTATACCAACCGCTCTTGCTATGTCTTTTATGGTAGTTTCTCTAATGCCTTTATTTGAAAATATTTTAAGAGCCTCGTGCAATATCCTATTTCTTGTTCTTCTTGGCATGATAAGATATTAACATAAGTAAACATTAACAGCTATGATTTATATTTCTGGTAAATATCAGTATAGCTGTATGAGCTGGCATAAAATCTTCTGGTCTTAGTCTATCTGGATTTGGTTTTAACTTTCTAAGTAATATCTCAGATATTTCATAAACAAAGAATTTATCTTTTAATGATTCTAAAAGCTTTGAAACTTGGTTGTAGGTGGGTACCAAAAAACATACGTTTGCACCGGGTCTAAGTTCTTTGTGTAGCTTATCTATGTATTCCCAAGGTTCTTTTGTGTCTATAAAAGCACAGTCAAAAAATCCTTCGTCGTATTTTGCATCGTTGTAGTTTGCTAATGTGGCTTTTAACCTATTGTCTAAAAATCCAAAGGTTTTTAAGTTTTTAATAGCGTTATCATAAGCTTTTTGGTTTTCTTCGTGGGTGTATAAAATGGCATCTTCTTTCATGGTTTTTAATATAATGGCACTCATTACAGCGCTTCCCATACCAAACTCAAGTATTCTTTTACAAGATGGTATATCTAATTTTATAGTCGTATAAAAAGCATCTTTTGGATATACTATTTGAGTCTCTCTTTTGAATCCATATTTTACAATTTCTTCAAGCGTGGGTTTTGCTACAAAAAATCCGTTTAAGAAAATGCCTTCTTCTTTGCCTATGATGTCATCGTATTTTAGTATGTGAGATTTTACGTTTAGGCTTTCGCCCTTTTTTACTCTTTTTATATAGACTCTATCGCTGTATCTTATTGTAACTAAATCGTTTTCTAATATCATTATAGAGGGGATATTTCAAAGAGAGGCTGACCGTATTCTACTACTTCACCGTTTTCTACCAAAATGTTTTCTATTCTCCCTCTTACATCGGATTCTATTTCGTTCATAACTTTTAAAGCTTCTATTATACACAAGGTTTGGCCTGGTGATACTATGTCTCCTACTTCTACGAAAGGTGGTGCATCTGGAGAAGGCGCTCTATAAAAAGTACCCACCAATGGGCTTGTGATAACATGATAGTTAGATTTTTGCTCTTCTTTCAGTGCTTGCGCTTCTTCTTTTTGTCTTGAAACTTCCAATAGCCTTGTATCTTTTGGCACTTCTTCTACTATATAAGTTTGGCCTTTTTCAAGTTCTAACGTAAAATCTCCAGAGGTAAGCTTCAATCTCTGTAAACTCGAGCTATCTAACGCTTTTATAAGGGTTAGTATAGGTTCTAAATCCATATTACTTTTTCTGTGCTCTATCAAGTCTTTCTAAATATTGGCCTGTTCTCGTATCCACTTTTACTATATCACCTTCGTTTATAAAAAATGGCACTTGAATAACGGCTCCGGTTTCAAGTTTTGCAGGTTTTGAGCCCCCAGCTGCGGTATCTCCTTTGAAGCCTGGTTCTGTTTCTATTACTTCAAGCTCCACTGTCTTTGGAAGCTCTATACCAATCGGTCTATTCTTGTAGATAAAAACTACTACAGTCATACCTTCTTTTAAAAATTTTGCCTCTTCCTTTATATCTTCCGCATTTATGCCTATCATTTCGTGAGTGTTTTGGGTAAGGAAGTGATATTCGTCTGCATCCTTATAAGAAAACTCTGCAAACACTTGCTCAAAATCTGCAAGTTCTATACTATCAGAGGACTTGTAGGTGATTTCGATAACGTTGCCAGTGTTCATGTTTTTGGCTTTTACTCTGACAAAAGCCTGGCCTTTACCAGGTTTTACGTGGTCGTAATCCACAACTCTGTAGGGCTCACCCTTGTACTCAATAAACATATCCCTTTGAATGCGGTTTATATCAATCTTTTCAGCCATGGTTTTTATTATAGCATAAATTTACCGTTAGATATTTTACAAATTGTTTTGCACTTCTACCAGAATAACCACCGGCGTTTAAGGCAAATCTATCTGCCTCTTTCTCAAATTCTTCGTTCCATGTTAGGTTTAGACTTTTAACATGATGTTTTACAATATTTATATACTGCTCTTTTGAAAAGCCCCAAAAACCAAGCCTAAGGCCAAACCTATCCACCAAAGCGTAAGCGTCGTTTAGGCTATCTTCTGGAAACTTTTCGTCTTGTAGCTTTTCTATGGTAAGGTCTCTTCTATTTGAAGTGGCATAAACTATGAGGTTATCTGGTCTTTGTTCTATATCTCCTTCTAAAAGGGCTTTCATCAAAGAAAACCTTTCATCTTTTTCACTAAAAACAAGATCATCAAAAAACAGTATAAACCTATAAGGTTTATCGTAGATGTATTCGTATATAAAAGCCAAATCTTCAAGATTTGATTTGTAAGCTTGTATCATCCTAAGCCCTTCGTCTTTAAATCTAAAAAGCATAGATTTTACCAAGGCAGATTTGCCACTTCCCCTTCTTCCCCAAAGTAAAACATCGTTTGCCATATAACCTTTTACAAAGCAATGTGTATTTTTTATAAGTTTTTCTTTTTGGTCATCTATGAAAAGAAGATCATCTGGGTTTATAAGATCTGGTCTTTTGATGGGTTCTAAGTTTTTTTCTATTATCCTAAAAGCTAAAAAGTTTTTTAGTTCTAAGCTCATATAAGGTTGTATTTTTTTAGGACTTCTTTTAATTTTTCTTCGTTTTGAGGAAGCATTTCACAAAGAGGTAGTCTAAACTCTTTTTTTACCATACCCATCAAAGAAAGAGCGGTTTTTACAGGGATTGGGTTTGTCTCTATGAACATAATCTTAAACATTTCCAAAAGATAATAATGCATATTTCTTGCTTTTTCAAAATCCCCTTTTAAAGCGTAAGAGACAAACTCCTTTATCTCTTTTGGCATCACGTTGCTTATAACAGAGATCACACCTTTGGCCCCTAAACTCATCATAGGAAGCGTCAAAGAATCATCTCCAGAAAATACCGTGAAGTTTGGTATTCTTTTTAAAATCTCAGATATTCTATCCATATTTGGTGTAGATTCTTTTGAGCCTTTTATATTCTTGTGGTCTTTTGCAAGCCTTTCTAAAGTATCTACAGATATTTCTATGCCTGTACGAGAAGGTATGTTGTAGATGTATATGTCTATATCTACTTCTTTGGCTATCTTGCTAAAATGTCTATAAAGCCCTTCTTGAGTTGGTTTGTTATAATACGGTACCACTAAGAGGGCGCTATCTGCTCCTACTGCTTTTGCAAACGTAGTAAACCTCAAAGCTTCTTCAGTGGAGTTTGCACCGGTTCCAGCCATTATGTGTATGCGTTTTTTTGCACTTTTAACGGCAAACTCTATAACAGATTCGTGCTCTTCGTAGCTTAAAGTAGGTGATTCGCCAGAAGTCCCGCATACCAATATGCCGTCTGTGCCGTTTTGTATTTGAAATTCAATGAGCCTCTCAAAAGCCCCGTAATCTACCTCACCGTTTTTAAAAGGTGTTACTATAGCTGTTATGCTTCCTGTTAACATACTAATAATATAACCTAAAAATTAATATTTGGTTTTTTATTCTATCTTGGGAAATAGGTTTATTTTGGTTTTTATAGCCTCAAAGTCTATGGAGTAAGGCTTTGGAGATGTTATATCGTATATCTTTACTCCCAAAACATCAAAAACCTCTTTCATCTTGTTTGGCATAAAAGGATTTAACATCCAGCAAGATAAGAGTATGCCATCTATCAGCGTAAGAAGGACATCTTTTAAAGATGGATCGTTATTTTTGGCTAAGGTCCAAGGGGCTTTTTCATCCACATACTTGTTTAGATAATCTACAAGTTTCATCACCTCTTCCAAAGCTTTGTGAAATTGAAGCTCGTTCATATATTTATCAAAAGCCTCCAATACTTCTATAGCCATCTTTTTATAATCCTCATCTTCTTTTATATCATCTTTTTTGATAATACCGTATTTTATACACATGGCAAACGTTCTACTTATCAAATTTCCAATGCCGTTTGCGAGCTCTCCATTTATTCTTCTTTTTACAGCTTCCTTGGAAAAATCCCCGTCTTGGCCGAAGGCCACTTCTCTTAGCAAGAAATACCTTGTTTCGTCTAAGCCGTATTCGTTGACTACGTCGTAGGGATTTATAACGTTGCCCAAAGATTTTGACATTTTTTGTCCTTCTACAGTCCACCATCCGTGGGCGTAAACGTGTTTTGGAAGTTCCATATCAAGAGACATCAAAAAAGCTGGCCAATAAACACCGTGAAACCTTAGTATATCTTTACCTACTATGTGAAAATCCGCTGGCCAAAACTCTAATTTATTTTTAAACTTTAAAGCGGATATATAGTTAAACAAAGCATCAAACCATACATAAATAACATGGTTTTTATCAAAAGGAAGCTCTATGCCCCAGCTTACTCTTTCTTTTGGTCTTGTGATGGATAAATCTTTCAAGCCTTGTCTTACAAAAGCTATGACCTCTTCTTTTCTATAATCTGGTTTTATAAAATCTGTTTCGTAAAGCTCTAAAAGTTTATCTTGATATTTTGATAGTTTAAAAAAATACGTCTCTTCTTTTATAAGTTCGCATTTTTTCTTGTGTATAGGGCAACTGTAATCAAAATCTTTTATCTCGGATTCAGGTTTAAATTCCTCACATCCGACACAGTAGTATCCTTCATAGTATCCTTTATATATATCACCTCTTTCATAGACCTTTGTTATAACCTCTTGAACGTAGGCTTTATGGTAATCATCGGTGGTTCTTATGATATGATCGTAAGATATTTTTAGAAAATCCCATAGGTTTTTAAAGTTTTCAAAGTTTTTATCGCAAAGCTCTTTTGGAGCCATTCCCTTTTCTTCAGCGGCTTTTTGAAGCTTTAGCCCGTGCTCATCTGTACCTGTTAGGAAAAATACGTCAAAGCCTTTTTGCCTTTTGTACCTAGCTATGGTATCTGCTGCTATGGTAGTATAAGCATGACCTATATGCGGTACATCGTTAACATAATATATAGGTGTTGTTACGTAAAATTTCATAGATACCAATATAACATACTTTATTTTGTTTTAAAAGCCAAATAAGATGTATAATATTTTTGTGAGAATTTCAAAAACCTATAGGCTTAGTTCAAAAGCTATTATGAAGGTAGAAGCTTTGGTTGAAAAACTTGATATATCCGCCACAGAAGTAATAGAAAGAGCTATAGAAGAATTCTATTCTAAAGAGATAAAAGGCTTGCAGTGTATAGCCCATAGACAAATACAACGAAGTAATAGACAAGTTAAAAGAATCCAACGATACTATTTTAGATTTAAACAAACAGATAATGTCTTTGTATGAAAAGATAAAACAATTAGAGTACGATAAAATATCCTTAGAATTTAAGCTGAAAGAAAAAGAAAAAGCATACAACAGGCTTAAAAAGAAGTTGGAAAATGTACCATTCTGGAGAAAAGATATATCTGAGCTTTTTGGCAATAAAGATGAAGATGAAGATTAGATGTTTACAAACTCTAAACTTACGTTAAAAAGTATATCTGGCCACTGTTTTTCGCTAAATTTTACCACTGAGCTTAAAACTTGATTTACGCCTTCTTTGTCTCTTCCTATCACAGCTGCCCCTATTCTTGAGCGCTGCCAAGAATCGTGAAAATCTATCTCAGATACAGATATTTTGAAGTTACTAATTAGCTTATCTTTTATAGATCTTACATAATGTCTTTTTTCTTTTAAAGAAAGAGCCTGTGGAATGTAAAAATCTATGATGACCACACCTACTACCATAAAAGTATTATAGCTTAGTATTGGTTAGTTTTGTTTTCTATTTCTTTTAAGGTATCTTGGTAGGCTTTGTTATTAGGTTCAAGTTTTAAGGCTTTTAATATATAAAACTTTGCTTTAGCAAAATCACCGAGCTTATAGTAAGTGTATGCCAAGTTGTTCATGGCATCTGTGTTTTTAGGGTTTATATCTATGGCTTTTTTGTAGTATTTTATAGCGTCTTTGTAATTCCTTTCTTTAAAAAGCGCATTTCCTAAGTCAAAGTATGCAATGTCATAGTGTTTATCTTTTCTTATCGCCATTTTATATTGATATATAGCGTCTTTAAAATCCTTTTGTTTTTCGTAGGTGTATCCAAGCTCCACGTGCTCTTTAGCACTAAGAGGATCGTGTACTATAACTATGTAAGAACAAGAGCTTAGTATCATAGTAAAAGCCAAAAAAACAAGCTTTTTTAAGATATGATTCCACCTCCTAAAAGTATATCTCCAAAATAAATAGCTCCTACTTGTCCTTTTGCTACTTGCGTTGCTGGTTCTTTTAGAAAAATTATTACATTATCCTTATCTTCTTCTATATGCTTTATCGGTATGGGTTTTGAGTTGTATCTAATTTGAATATACATATTATCTTTTTCAAAATCTTCTAACTTGTTGTAATCTTTTAATGTTATTGTATCTTTGAAAAGATATTCTTTTTCACCTACGTAAAGTATATTTTTTTCAATATCTTTTTCTACCACATAAAGCGGTTTATGATAAGACACCCCTAATCCGTGTCTTTGGCCTATGGTATATCTATGTATGCCTTTGTGTTTTCCAAGTTTTTTTTGAGTGGCTATATGCACTATATCGCCTTGCGTCATGTCTATAAATTGAGACAGATAATCTTCTAAGTCCATACCTTTTAAAAAACATACATCTTGAGATTCTATTTTGTTAGCCACTGGAAGGTTTATTTTCTTTGCGATCTCTCTAATTTCTTGCTTTGTCATATAACCCACAGGAAACATAAGATAATCAAGACTTTGTTTAGGAATAAGCGCCATAAAGTAAGATTGATCTTTTTCTTTAGCTCTTTTTATTTTACCTTCTTCTTTTATCACATAGTGCCCTGTAGCTAAAAAATCTATATCTGCAGTTTGTTTTAGATAAAAGCCCAAAAACGCAGTTTTTACATCTTTATTGCATATGGCACAAGGATTTGGTGTGAGGCCAGTTTTGTAGCTTTTTATAAAATAATCTATCACTCTTTCTTTAAATAGATTTTCCCAATCAAGTGTAATATGTGGTATACCAAGGATATCGCAAACAAGCCTTGCATCTTGCACATCTTTTGGAGAGCAACATACTCTGGCGTTTTCTTTGCATTCTTCTTTATAAAACCTTAATGTAACGCCTATTACATCATGACCTTGTTCTTTTAGCAAATATGCGGCTACGCTTGAATCGACGCCGCCACTCATACCAACGGCAATTCTCATATTTACTTGTAAAGCTTACTTAGTATGTATAAAAATTGTTCTTTTGTTTTGTACCCTTGATAAACTCTAAAATGCCCGTTTGGATATACAACAGCAAAAGCAGGAGTACCAAACAATCTAAACTTTCTAATAAACTTATTTCCACCGGAGTCGTCTACATTTACCGAAGAAAATACAAAGTGCTTGTTTATAAAATCCACTACGTCTGGCTTTTGCAACACGTATTGGTCAAAAAGATCACAGTAAGTACAATCGTTTCCGTAAAAGTATAAAAGCACAGGTTTATGCTCTTTTTTTGATAGCTCTTTGGCTTGGTTGTAATAATAAATATATAGCCCGTGCCATATGGTAGGGTTAGCGTTTGACACATTGCTTGTGGTGCCATCGGCAAATACCATAATACTAAAAGCCAAAAACGTTAAAAATATCCTAAAATACCTCATGTATATATGATAGCAGTTAAAAAGTAATCAAGTATAAGAATTAACATAGAAGAGATTACAACTGAGGATGTAGTAGCTCTACCAACACCTTGATTTCCACCGCTTGCCTTGAAACCAAAATAGTTGCTAACTATGGCAATTACTATACCATATACAAAAGCTTTATACAGTCCCCCATATATATCGTAAAAATCTACAATTTCCTTTGTTTTATCCCAGTACATATGCCCGTTTATATGGAATATTATAGTACTTACGAGGTACCCACCAATTATGCCAGAGATGTCTGATAGTATTGTAAGAAGTGGTAAATCAACCATGCAAGCAAAAAGTATTGGGCTTGTGATATAAGCGTAAGGGTTTATAGCCAGTGTTTCAAGAGCGTCTATTTGTTCGGTAACTTTCATAGTGCCTATAGAAGCTGTGATGGCTGAGCCTACTCTTGCAACTACCATAAGAGAGGTTAATACAGGTCCAAGCTCTCTGCCCATAGAAAGAGCTACGAGTGCCCCAATGAGGTATTCGGAGTTAAACTTATGAAGTGTAGAATAAGTTTGTAGCGCCAAAACTCCACCGGTGAACATAGAGGTTATAACCACTACTGGCAAGGTATCTGCTCCTACGTAAATTAATCTATCTACAAAGTGCCTTGTTTTTGGCCTATCTTTAAAAATGTGCAAAAGCGCCGTTAGGAAAATATAAAAGGCCTCTCCTAAAGCGTTTATAAACTCTACCATGTTTACTTTCTCTCCACTTTGTTTATTATAATGGCAGCTAAAGCTATACCTGCAAACACTTTAAGAGACGGCGGAGCTCCTTTTAAATGTTTTAATTCTTTGTTTAAAAGCTCAGATATAGCGTACAGAATAAGCGTAGAATCAAGTATCTCAAGGGCCGTAGACTCTGGGGACACTCTACCAAGTACTAATTTTACCAATTCGTACAGTATCCATCCACCACCCACTATAGCCAAAAAGCTCATTATGGTAACGATAAAAAGATCTATTGATCTTGAAATTCCTTGAATGGTTTCTATAAACTCTCTAACAAAATTCATTGAAGAGTTTAGATAATGGGGCGGTAAACCTATCTGAACATGTCTTGCGCCTATACGCTGAACTTTTGAAATGTAAAGATGATCTAAGTTTCCCTCAAAAAGCTCCAAAAACCAAGCTTGTAAGTGGGCTTTGCGTCTTTCTTTTATTTTTTCATCTTTTAAATAACTGTCTTTATCTTCAAAGATATTAAAATATTCATAAAGCTTATTGACAAAACCATCCTTGTATTTAATCGCTATATCTTTCATCTTTTTAAGGTGTTTCTCGTCTTCTTCATCCCAGCTATAGTGCTTTTTAATTTCTTCTATGCTTCTCATTTATAACTAATATTATATGCTAAAATAAAAACCTTATGCATAGATCTATAGATAAAAAAGCTTTCTTTTTGTTGATAGTGTTATCTTTTATATGGGGTTATAACTGGGTTTTGATGAAGCAGGCTATAAGTTATATGCCAGAGCTTTATTTTGCCTTTTTTAGAACTATATTTGGTGCTTTTTTGCTTTTTGGTATCTTGGCTTTTAATAAGAAAAGCCTAAAAATAACGCATTTTAAATATGTGAGCATACTAGGGCTTTTGCAAACCACAGGTTTTGTAGGCCTTACTATCCTAGCTCTTAAATTTGCTAAGGCTGGTAAAACCGCCATCTTGGTTTACTCCATGCCTTTTTGGTTAGTATTGTTTTCTTGGAAGATTTTAAAAGAAACACCGGATAGAGAGGAAATAATTAGCAACGTTGTAGCTTTTTTAGGACTTTTTCTTGTGTTAGAACCTTGGGATATGATGGGCAACAAAGGGTTTTTAGGGGATGCTCTTGCTGTTTTAAGCGGTATCTCTTGGGCTTTTGCGGTAATTTGGCAAAAAAGACATCACAACTTAAATGCCGATATAGTCTTATTAAACGCATGGCAGATGCTTATAGGAAGTATAGGTATTTTGATATGTGCTTTAATGTTTGAGAGATTTTATATGAAGTTTTCTTATTTTCTTTTGTTTGCTATATTTTATAATGCGGTTTTAGCAAACGCTTTAGCTTGGGTTATATGGAGTTATGCGATAAAAAGGCTACCTTCTGGTTTTATGGGGCTTACTATGCTTACGACACCTGTGATAGGTATGATTAGTTCTATGATTATTCTAAAAGAGCGTATGGATTTTTACGAAATAGTTGGGTCTTCTCTTATTTTATTGGGACTTTTAATAAATACCTTAGATCATATAAGAAAAGCTTAAAATTAGCGTTGTTTTTTCTCCCATTCCCAAGCGGTTTTTACTATAAAGTAAGGATCGTCGTATTTTGGTTTCCAACCAAAGGTATTTTTTATCTTATCAACGTTGGCAATAAGAACAGGTGGATCTCCAGGTCTTCTATCGTAATTGTATACTGGAAAATCAACACCTGTTATATCTTTTACTATATCCACTACCTCTTTTACGCTCAAACCTCTTCCGTAGCCACAGTTAAATACATCGGATTTGCCACCTTCTTCGAGATATCTCATAGCCTCAAAATGAGCATCCACAAGATCTGATACATGGATATAATCTCTTATGCAAGTACCGTCTTTTGTGTTGTAATCTGTGCCGTATATACCAAAATCTTTTATCTCACCTTTTGCAGCTTTTAAAGCCCTTAATATAAGATGTGTTGGTTTTTTGGAAATTTGCCCAAGCTCTCCTTCTGGATCTGCTCCAGCTACGTTGAAATACCTAATGGCCACATACTTTAAATCGCTTACTCTTGATACATCTTCTAGGGCTTTTTCAAAGTTTGCCTTCGCTCTGCCATAGGGGTTTATTGGTTCTATTGAATCCGTTTCTTTTACAGGTTTATCGGATTTTATACCGTAAACGGCTGCAGTGGATGAGAATATAAAGTTTTTTATACCCGCTTTTAAAGCGTATTCTAAAAGTTTTAAACTGTTGCAAAAATTGTTTTCATAATATTTTATAGGCTCTTGCACAGATTCTTCAACAGCTATATAGGCTGCAAAATGTACTATTGCATCTGGTTTAAACTCTAAAAGTGCTCCTAATGTCTCTTTACTTTGTATATCAGCTTGCAAAAACTTTCCACCTTTTACAAATTCTTTATGACCCGTAGATAGGTTGTCTATCACAAGAACATCGTACCCTCTTTTTAGAGCTTCTTTTAGCATATGAGAGCCTATATAACCAGCCCCTCCGGTGATGGCTATTTTTTTCATTTATATGCCTTCTTCTTCAAAAGATGATATAATCCTTAATCTTCTTTCGTGTCTTCCACCTTCAAAGTGGGCATCAAACCAAGCATCCACTATAGATTTTGCCAATTCAACCCCTATTACTCTACTGCCTAAACATAGGATGTTTGCGTTGTTATCTTTTACGCTCATCCTTGCCATATATTCGTTTAGGCAAAGAGCAGCTCTTATGCCCTTTATCTTGTTGGCACTGATAGACATACCAAGCCCACTTCCACATATTAGTATGCCTCTGTCGGCTTTTTGGTTTTTAATATGAAGAGCCACTTCTTTGGCATAAATAGGATAATCTGTGGATTCTTTAGAATGTGTACCGCAATCTATTAGCTCATGGCCTTTTGATATTATGTGTTCTTTTAAGGCTTCCTTTAAGTCAAACCCAGCATGATCTGAGCCTATGGCTATTCTCATAAACACTCTCTTATAAGCTTGTTTACAAGTTTCGGATTAGCTTTGCCTTTGGTAATCTTCATAACTTCCCCTACTAAAAATCCAATTAGTTTTTCTTCGCCGTTTTTTAGCCTTTCTCTTTCTTGTGGGAATTTTTCTAATACGCTCATTACCACCGCTTTTATCTCATCTTCGTTTGATATTTGCTTTAAGCCCTTTTCTTCTATAATAACAGCTGGGTCTTTTTTACTTGTTAGCATCTCTTTTATAACTTCTTTTGCTATTTTTGTAGATATGACGTCTTGTTTGATAAGTTCAACTAGTTTTGCCAAATGTTGTGGTGTTATGGGTATTTCTTCTATCTGATTTTCGTTCATAAATCCAAGTACATCGTTCAAAAGCCAATTGCTAAGAGCCTTATACTCTTTAGTATACTTTGTGGCTTCTTGGAAAAAATCTCCTAACTCTTTTAGGTTTGTAAGCACAGATGCTTCATATCTACTAAGACCGTAATCTTTCATCAACCTTTCTATGCGCTCATCTGGAAGCTCAGGCATATTGTCTTTTATGCTCTTCAAAAGCTCTTTACTTATGACAAGAGGAAGCAAGTCTGGATCTTTGAAATACCTATAATCTTCTGCTTCTTCTTTGGTTCTCATTACAAAGGTCTTACCGCTTTGAGGATCAAAGCCTCTTGTTTCTTGTTCTACAGCTTTTCCTTCAAGCAATATAGCTTTTTGGCGTTCTATCTCATATTCTATAGCTTTTTGCACAAATTTAAAAGAGTTTACGTTTTTTACCTCTACTCTTGTGCCAAGTTCTTGAGAGCCTTTTGGTCTTAGAGATATGTTTACATCGCATCTTAACTGGCCTTTTTCCATATCTGCTTTTGAAACACCAGCATATCTTACTATAGCTCTTAGTTTTTCTAGAAACTCTTTTGCTTCTTCTGCTGAGTTTATATCTGGTTCTGTAACTATTTCCATAAGAGGTGTACCAGCTCTGTTTAAGTCCACCAAAGAGCTATTCTCAAAGTGGTTGTTTTTACCGGCATCTTCTTCTAAGTGTAGTCTTCTTATCCTTACTTTTTTGTTTTCTAAAAGCACAAAACCATGCTCAGCTAAAGGTTTTTCGTATTGAGATATCTGGTATCCTTTTGGCAAGTCTGGATAAAAATAGTGTTTTCTTGCCATCATGGATGTTAGGTTTATATTGCAGTTTAACGCTAAGGATGTCCTGATACCATATTCTACTGCTTTTTTGTTTATAACCGGAAGACTCCCTGGCAACGCCATACACACTGGGCATACGTTTGTATTGGGAGGAGCATCGTACTCAATCTTACAAGAGCAAAACATCTTTGTTTTTGTATCCATATGCACATGCACTTCCAACCCTATAACTGGCTCAAATTCCATAGCCATTACATTATAGCATAAAGCTTTATTAAAGTTTAATTGGTTTCTTTTAGTATGATAAAATTTTAATTATGGAAATATTGGAAATACCTATAGAAGAAGAGGCAAGACAATCTTATCTTGACTATGCGATGTCTGTTATAGTTGGTAGGGCTATACCAGACGTTAGAGATGGTCTTAAGCCGGTTCAAAGAAGAATACTGTATACAATGTATGAAATGGACCTAACACCAGACAAACCCTTTAAAAAATGTGCCCGTATCGTAGGGGATACGATGGGAAGGTATCATCCACATGGAGATCAAGCTATATACGATGCTCTTGTAAGAATGGCTCAGGATTTCAATCTTAGATATCCTCTTGTAATAGGACAGGGAAATTTTGGTTCTATAGATGGAGACCCTCCTGCTGCAATGAGATATACAGAGGCAAAGCTATCTAAGATAACCCTTAGCTTATTGGAAGATATAGAAAACGATACTGTAGATTTTGTACCAAATTTTGATGAGAGTGTCATGGAGCCTCAAGTTCTTCCAGCAAAGATGCCAAACCTTCTTTGCAACGGTACTACAGGCATAGCGGTAGGTCTTGCTACTTCTATCCCCCCTCACAATCTAAAAGAAGTTTGCGATGCGTTGGTGGCTTTGGCTCAAAACCAAGATATAACTGTAGAAGAGCTTATGCAATATATAAAAGGACCGGATTTTCCTACAGGCGGTATAATAGTGGGGGAAGTATCGCCAGAGGTTTACAAAACTGGCAGAGGACAGGTTACTGTTCAAGCAAAGGCAAGGATAGAAAAAACAAGCTCTGGAAGAGAACAAATAATAATAACAGAAATCCCTTACATGGTCAACAAAGCAGAGCTTATAAAAAAGATAGCAGAACTAGCAAGGTCTGGTAAGCTAAAAGAGATTTCTGACTTAAGAGATGAATCTGACAAAGAAGGTATAAGAATAGTAATAGAACTAAAGAGAGATGCCAAAGGAGAAGCTGTATTGAAGAAGCTCTACAAAAACACCTCCCTTAGAAAAAACTTTCCTATAAATATGGTGGCTTTGGTGGGGCTTGAGCCAAAGCTTTTAAATCTAAAAGATATTTTGCTGGAATTTTTCAAACATAGGCTAAATGTGATCTATAGAAGGACTGAGTTTTTCTTAAGAAAAGCCGAGGAAAGACTTCATATAGTAGAAGGACTTTTGATTTGTATAAAAGACATAGACAAAATTATAGAAACCATTAGAGCTTCACAAGATACCCAAGAGGCCAAAGAAAAACTCATGAATGGCTGGAGTCTAACTGAAAAACAAGCTCAGGCAATACTTGATTTAAGATTGCAAAGACTTACATCTTTAGAAGCTTCTAAGCTTCAAAAAGAGCACGATGAGCTTATAGAAAATATCAAAACTTATAAAAATATATTGGAAAACAAACAAGAAAGGATAAACATCTTTATAAAAGAGACAAAAGAACTTGCAGAGCGTTTCAAAGACCCAAGAAGAACTTTCATCGAAGGTATGATAAAAGAAGATACCTATGTGGATGTTTTTGTCACGAGAAATGGATTTGTAAAACCTATAGAGCTTTTAGAAGAGGAAAAATCTCCTATTGTTAATGTGGCAAGTTTGAAGTTTACAGAAGGTCTTTTCGTAGTATCAAATAAAGGAAGAGTTTATTGGACTGCTGGGTCAGAAGCTTTGTCTGGAAGCTCCATTCATATGAAGGATACCGACGAGTACGTTGTAGGTGCCTTTGTGAGAGAGCAATACAACTCAAGACTTCTTATCTTGACAAATAAAGGCTCTATAAAGAAGATACCTATTGTGGAGTTTGAATACAAAACCCAAGGCTTTCAAATATTGAAGCTCTCAGAAGGTGAAGAGGTGGTTTATATAAGCGGTTCTCAAGATGAGAGCGAAATACTTATTTTAACCAAAAAAGGTTATATAAATAGAATTCAAACCCAGGACGTAGGAGCCACCACATCTAGCTCAAAAGCCATTCAATGTATAAAGCTTAATGAAAATGATGAGGCTATCTTGGTGAAAGCTTTAGATGACAAGGTTTTTGGGCTTTTAATAACAGAAGAAGGATACGCTAAAAAGATAAAGCTAGAGGATATTCCAAAAAAATCTAGGGCATCTCAAGGTGTAAACGCACTAAAGCAAAAGTTTTTAAACGCTTGCGATTTGATATTTTACAACGATGATGATAATTTTGATGTGTTGATATCCACTTTAAACGGCTCTCATATAAAGCTTGATATTAAAAGCTTAATACAGCGCATAAAAGTACCTGCTGGTATAGGTGTGCCTGAGGAAAAAGTGATTGATTTGGAAGACGACAAGATCTATAGGGTGGTGTTGTTATGATTAGTATAGAGCTTATAAGAAAAAATCCAGAGTATGTAAAAGAAAACTTAGCCAAAAGAGATATTTCTTTGAAAGACAGAATAGATGACATACTAAAACTAGACGAAGAAAGAAGGCATAAGATAAAAAGAATTGAGGATTTGAGGGCTCTAAGAAACGCTAAAAGCAAAGAGATAGGTAGTTTAAAAAAGCAAGGACTAAACACCGAAGCTCTTGAAGAAGAAATAAGGTTAATTAAAGAGGAAATATCAACATTAGAGGAAGAGCTAGCTCGCATAGAAAAATATACAGAAGACCTTCTTCTTAGAGTACCAAATTTATTACACGAAAGTGTTCCTTACGGTAAGGATGAAAACGATAACGTAGAGATTAAAAGATGGGGTGAAATACCAAAGTTTGATTTCGAAATCAAAGATCATGCTGATCTTGGTGTTTTGAGAGGTTTTATAGATTTTGACCAAGCTGCTGCTATATCTGGTAGTAGGTTTAGCATATTGAAAGGTCCTTTGGCAAAGCTAGAAAGGGCTCTTATAAACTTTATGCTTGATATCAATACTAAAAATGGCTATCAGGAGATTGTACCGCCTCACATTGTAAAACCTCAAGCGTTAGTGGGCACTGGGCAGCTTCCAAAGTTTCAAGAAGAGCTTTACTATATAAAAGATGATGATCTTTATCTTATACCTACTGCTGAAGTACCTCTTGTAAATGCATTCAAAGACACCATATTAAAAGAGGATGATTTGCCCATTAACCTTACAGCTTACACTCCTTGTTATAGAAGGGAGGCGGGTTCTCACGGAAAAGATGTGAAAGGGCTCATTAGACAACACCAGTTTGATAAAGTGGAGCTTGTAAAAATAGTTCATCCGGATAATTCTTACGATGAGCTAGAAAAACTTTTATCAAATGCTGAGGAGATTTTACAACTTTTAGAGCTTCCTTATAGAGTAGTGGCTCTTTGTTCTGGTGATATAGGTTTTTCAGCTTCTAAAACTTACGATATAGAAGTATGGATACCTTCTCAAAATAAGTATAGAGAGATATCCTCTTGTTCTAACTGCGAAGATTTTCAAGCAAGAAGGGCAAACATAAGATTTAAAGATAAAACTGGCAAAAATAGGTTTGTTCACACTTTAAACGGTTCTTCCTTGGCAGTTGGTAGGACGTTGGTGGCTATTATGGAAAATTATCAAACGAAAGATAATAGGATTAGAATACCAAAGGTTTTAAAAGATTACATAAAGGAAGATTACATATGAGAAAGGCGCATATTTTTAGACAGACAAAAGAAACGGCTATAGATATCGATATTGATTTAGATGGTTCTGGCGTTTATCAGATAGAGACACCTGTAGGTTTTTTAAATCATATGATGGAGAGTTTTTCGAAGCATAGCTTTATAGACATAAAGTTAAAAGCTGAAGGCGATATCGATGTATCTTACCATCATCTCGTGGAAGACGTAGGTATAGTACTAGGACAAGCTGTATCTAAAGCTTTAGGAGATAGATCTGGTATAAATAGATATGGATTTGCAATTTTACCTATGGACGAAGCTTTGGTGCTATGTTCTCTTGATTTTTCAGGTAGAGGGCTCTTTTATTACGATAGAAAAGATTTAAGAGGTAAGATTACTGAGTTTGATTTCGAGTTAATATGGGAGTTTATAAAAGGGTTTGCCTTGGAGTCAAGAGCCACCGTGCATATAAAAATTCTTGATGGACACATACTTCATCATATAGCAGAGTGTAGTATAAAGTCTTTAGCTTTTAGTGTAAGACAAGCTGTAGCAAAACAAGATAAAGGCATACTTTCTACGAAAGGGCTTTTATGAAGGCAAAGTTTAGGGGTATCGCTCTTGGGTCTGCGATAGGAGACGCTATAGGAAAATCTTTTGAGGATTTAGATATTTATCAGGTAGAAGAGTTTTATAGGGATTTGCCTATAACAAACTTTGTAGAACCACACCCTAGCTCTCCGGCGTTTTTCCAAAAGCCAAACGAAACTTCAGATGAAACTACTGTTGCAAAGCTTTTGATAGAATCTATATTAGAATCTAAGAAACTTGATATTTATAATTATTTCGATAAACTTAAAGCTTGGGCTTTTGATGAGACAACGCACAGATATCCAGATCCATTTATACTAAAAGCCATATACAACTTGTCGAATAATATAACAGAAGGCTTGCGATTTTCTTCTGTAGAAGGCATACTTAGGGTTATAGCCACTTCTATGCTTCACTTTGAAAATGAAGCCCTATCCGAAGAAGCGGCTAAGTTGGTTACAATGCTTACTCATAGAAGCGACGAAGCTTTAGATGGTGCTATTTTGTTTAATCGCTTTTTAATAAAATCCATAAAAAACGATGAATCTTTGGAAACTTTAGAAAATAGAATAGAGCTTTTGAAGGAGTTAAAATCTTGTGTTAAAAGCTTTTATACAAAAAAAATGTTAGATATTTTGATAGATGCTTTAGAAGAAGGATATTCCAAAGAAAAAGCTATTGTAAACATAGGTAATGGTAATTTTGTATTGGAGAGTTTAGGGTTGTCTTTGTATTATTTTCTAACGGAAGGTATTGAGTATCCATTTGATGCTTTTGTTAGCGCTATAAATTCCTATTGGGAATTTGGCGGTGATACAGATGCTATAGGTTTTATTACAGGAGCTTTGTTGGGTGCTTACCATGGATATGAGTTTTTACCAGAGGATTTGATACAAAATTTAGAAAACCATCAGTATTACATATATTTAGCGGATAACCTTTATGAGCTTAGTAAAAAATTACATGCAAAATAAGTTAAAATATTAGTATGTTTGGATTCATGAATAGTGCAATAGGTATTGATTTGGGTACGGCTAACAGTTTGGTATTCATTCCAGGACGAGGGATCGTATTGGAAGAGCCTTCTATAGTAGCTATAGACTCGAGAAAGAATAAAGTTTTGGCAGTGGGGATGGAAGCCAAGGAAATGCTTGGAAAAACCCCTGATTATATAAAAGCTGTAAGACCTTTAAAAGATGGTGTTATTACAGACTTTGAAATAACTCAGGTTATGATATCTCATTTTATCAAGAAAACGTTGGGTAAGGGTATATTAAAACCTAAGCCTCGAGTTGTAGTAGGCGTACCTTCTGGTGTTACACCAGTAGAAGAAAGAGCAGTTATAGATGCTGCAAAGTCAGCTGGGGCAAGGGAGGTATATCTCATAGCAGAACCAATGGCAGCTGCTATAGGGGCAGATTTGCCAATTTCTGAGCCTATAGGCAATATGGTAGTGGATATAGGTGGAGGAACCACGGATGTAGCTGTTATATCTTTGTCAGGTATAGTTATATCCCATTCTCTTAAAATAGCTGGTGATGAGATGAACGAAGCTATCATTGAATATATAAAAAGAAAGTTTAGTATGCTTATAGGTGAGCAAACCGCTGAAAAAATAAAATTAGATCTTGGCTCTGCCACAATGCCAACGGAGAGGAAAGAAATGGAGGTAAGGGGAAGAGATGCCACTGGACTTCCAAGGTCTATAATTGTTGATTCTGTACAAATATACGAAGCTTTGGAAGATACGTTAAATGCCATAGTGAGCGCTGTCAAAACTACTTTAGAAAAAACTCCACCGGAATTGGCTGCTGATATAGTAGAAAGAGGCATTGTGTTAGCGGGTGGAGGGTCTTTACTTAAAAATTTTCATCATAAATTAACTCAAGACCTTGGTATAAAAACATACTACTGTGAAGATCCTTTGAGAGCTGTGGCAAGAGGTGTTGGTAAAGTCGTGGATGATATAGAGCTTTTAAAGAAAGTATCCTTTGCATGAGGCTTACTTTTTTATATATATTTTTGCTTTTTTCATCTTTCATCTTTATTTTTATTCCAAATACAGCTTATTTAGTCAAGTACGATCCTTTTAACTATATAACCAACTACAGACTATCGTTTCATGCTTTTATTAGCAAAATGTTTAAATTATATGTTGATTTAGTTGACGTTAAAAAAGAAAATATTATCCTAAAAAAAGAGCTAAGTTATTATAAAACCTTTAGCTACGAGCTTCAAAAATGCCAAAATGAAGCTAGGCAATTATATTATATATCAAATAGTTTAGCTTTCATAAACAAACAATCAAACCCAAATGTATATATCTCAAGAGTTGTTGGCTATGACACGTCTGGAAAGAAAAGTTTCTTAGAAATACAAAACAACGGTAAAATAAAAGAAGGAAGTCTAGTGTCATCCAATGGATATTTTGTTGGCATAGTTTATAAAGTTTATAAAAATGTGGCTTATGTTATGACTGTTTATAACAAAATGTTCAATACAATAGTTTACGATTATAGGACTGGCGATACTTATATTTACAAAGGTGGTTACCCTTATGGTAGCATAATAAACGCTACTTCTAGCGACGATATAAAAGTAGGAGATTTAGTTTATTTTAGAAGCTTAAAAAGCCAAAACATACCGTATTTATTGGTGGGCAAAGTTATAGATGTTAGTAGATCAAAAAATTCATTTTTTTTAAACGTAAAATTAAAACCTATGGCCAATCCTAATACATATGATTTTGTGGTGGTAATTAATAGATGATTGGTAAGCGTTTTGCTGTTTGGTTTTTTGTGCTTTTTATATTGGAATTCTTTTTTTTAGAGGGAAACAGTGTATATCCGTTTCCAGAAGCTTTTTTACCTTTGATATTTTTAAATTTAGAAAACAAGTATATTCCGCTTTGGTCATTTTTAATGGGTATTTTAATGGATCTTAGTGTAAATACGCTGGGAGTTTTTACTTTCAGTTATACGCTTTATAGTGTAATAATAGGAGTTTTGCTTAGCTACACTTTAGAAACTGGTTTTCTAAAATTACCCATGTTTCTTATTTTTGATCTACTTGTAAAGCTAACGAACGTTGGCATTATTTATATAAAGTACCATCATATTGATTTTGGATTTTTAAGTTTTTTCATGTCAATTTTTATAGATTGTATAATATTTTTTGTGTTAGATAGGTTTTATAAAAATGTATGAGAAAGAATTACATCGTTTTTGCGCTTTTAATACTATTAGCTTATATTGTAATAGGTGCTAGATTATTTTATTTACAGGTAATAAAAGGAGACAAATATTACGAAGAGTCTAAGCAAAACTATACCAGACTTCAGATACTTTACCCTCCAAGAGGTACTATAGAAAGTTCAGATGGCAAAAAGCTTGCATATGACGTTCCCGCTTACGATCTTTATATAGATCCTCAAGAAATATCTGAAAATAAAGATTTATCAAAAGAGATAGAAAAATTTAAGAAAATGTTTGGTATAGATATAACTAATATTATCAAGGTAAATAAAAATTCTATAACACCTATAAAAATTATGGACAACCTAAGCACCCAGCAGCTGGAAACATTTTATGCAAATTCTTACAAGTTTCCTGGTATTTTTGTAGGTATAGTACCAAAAAGGGTTTATCCTTATGGAGATGAATACGCCCATATCCTAGGTTATGTAGGCTTGCCATCTCAAAAGGATTTAAAAGAATACAACATAGGTCCTCAAAGCCTTGTAGGTAAAGCTGGTATTGAAAAGCGATTCAACAAATATCTTATAGGTGAGCTCGGTTATAAAAAAATAATGGTGAATGCTTTAGGAAAAGAGCTTTACACTATTGATGAAAAATTACCCGTACAGGGTGATACAGTAGTACTTACTATAAACTCTCAGATTCAAGACATAGTGCATAAGGTGTTTTTAAGCTCTGGTCAGAAAGTGGGTGCAGTTATAGTTATGAACGCTCACAACGGTGAGATATTGGCATTGGATAGTTTTCCTGAATACAACCCAAACAATGTGTATAAAGATTGGGATAAGATTATAAATAACCCTTTGAAGCCCTTGTTAAATAGAGCCACTGAGGCTATATACCCACCTGGTTCTGTTTTTAAGATCCCTATTGCAATAGCTGCTCTAAAATACGGTGTTATAACCCCATCTTCTACCCTTGATTGTTCTGGGTACATTAAAGTGGGTAATCATATTTTTTATAACTGGCTTAGATATGATACAGGATATCAGACAATAGACCAGGCTATACAAAACTCTTGTGATACGTTCTTTTATCAACTTGGTATGAAGCTTGGCCAGAGAAAGATATACGAAATAGAAAAAGACTTTGGATATGGCTCTAGTATACCTTTTGAGCTTTACAATTCTCCTGGGTTTTTGCCTACTAAAAGCTGGAAACTAAGGAAATTTCATCAACCTTGGTATGAAGGCGATACGGTTAACATGAGTATAGGTCAAGGTTATGTGTTAGTTACTCTTCTACAGCAAGTTACCATGATGGAAGGTATAGCAAACAACGGTGTGATATATCAACCTATTTTACTAAAAGAAATAAAAACTGCCGATGGAAAGATTGTATTTAAGAATCACCGCAAGGTTTACAAGTATGTACGAGCACCGCTAGAAGATTACTCAATAGTTAAAAAGGGCTTAAGGGAAGTTGTATTAAAAGGTACTGGTGCAAACGCATTTTCTACTATTGTGGATATAGCAGGTAAAACTGGTACAGCTCAAGTGGTATTTGGAAAACATGTAGGCCCAAACAGTCCGTGGAAATATCAACCAGATGCTTGGTTTGTGGGCTTTGCACCGTATAGAGATCCTAAGTATGTGGTGGGAGTTATAGTAGAGCACGGTATTGAAGGAAACCTCACAGCTGCTCCTATTGTAAAAAGAATATTGGAACAAATATATATAAAAGGTATAAATAGAGAAATAAATTAACTTTGTATGCTATAATACTTTTTGTGAGAAAATTAACGTTAATTTTTGTTGTTATATTTAGTATTTTGCTATTTTCTTGCGAAAAGCTAGTAAACCCAAGCATAAACGCAAAACCTTTTGATTTTAAGCTTCTTTCTGGTAATAAAGAAGTGTCGTTGAAAGATTATGAAAAACGTTATAAGGTAGTTTTGATTTACTTTGGTTATACTCATTGCCCTGATGTATGCCCTACGGTGTTGCATAGGTTATCTTCCATGTACAATATGCTTGGTGATGATAAAAAATATGTAAAAGTTGTTTTTATAACTTTAGATCCCAAAAGAGATACTCCAAACATTGCTGATGAGTATGCTAAGTTCTTTAACAAAAATTTTAGCGGTTTATCCGGGGATCCAGGTTATATAAAAAAAGTAGCCGATAGCTATGGTGTGGTTTACAAAATAGTGCCTTCAAAAACACAGGGTTATCTGATAGATCATACTGACAACATATATGTAATTTATAATAAAAGCCTAAAAACAATATTCTTTGACAAAGACCAAAACCCAAGTTATATGGCTTCTTACATAAAACATCTTTTGCATCAAAAAAATAAAAAACTTGCTTTTTGAACCGATATAACTTATATTAATTAAAGAAGGTGCAATATGAGTTACATGGACATAGCGAACATAGCAACAGACATGCAGCAAGCTAAAGACGTAAACAAGCAGCAATTATGGGGCTTAAAATCTATGTTGGACAATCAATCCAACGTAGTACAGCAGCTATTGGGCGAAGTTTCAAATACAAACAACAATCCGCCAAACACAGGAGAAAAATTAAACGTAAAGGCATGAAGGTTCTTATAGTAGAAGACAATATAGACTTAGCACTTTCCATAAAGGATATTCTAAGAAACAAAGGATGGCTCGCGGATTTTGTATCAAACTTTGAAGATGCCAAATATGCTACAAAAGATAAGTCTTACGATATAGTGATACTAGATTTGATGCTTGGTCCTAAAGATGGTATTGAGCTTTTAAAAAATGCTAGAGAAGAAAACTTAAAAACACCTTTTTTGATACTTACTGCAAGAGATGGTATAAACGATAAATTAACTGCTTTCAACATAGGGGCCGATGATTATCTTACAAAACCTTTTGATATGAAAGAGCTTCTTGCAAGGATAGAAGCTATTGTAAGAAGAACTAGACAAACTAGTGGTACTGAGTTAATTTGCAATAAACTTGTGCTCGACACTTCTAATTTTACAATTCAAATAGATGGTAAGGTGATACCAGCTACTAAAAAACAATTTTTAATATTAGAAAAGCTTATTTCTAACGTTGGAAGAGTTGTAACAGTAGAACAGCTTCTTAGTTATGCGTGGGGAATAGACGAAGAGCCATCTTCTTTTTCTTTGAGGTCCCATATTAGAACAATCAGAAAGCTTATAGACGGCTCCGGATGTCAGATAAGGACGGTTTACGGTATAGGATATTCTATAGAACCCAAAGATAGTTCCGACAGAACAAAAGAAGCAGATTGGGATTAGAAGAAAAAAAAGAAAATACCCTTGCCTATCTTACCGTAGTATATAGTCTGGTTATTTTTGCTATAGTTTTTATATTTTCTATATCATCGTATTTGGCTTTTAGTATATTGGTAGATAACTTTGTAGCTTCGGATTTGAGACAAGAATTGCGATACATAAGCTCTCAAAATATTACCGAGAACACGAAATGGCTTACTTTTAGCGATGAATCAATAGCAGTGTTAGATAAAAGCGGTAATATAATAAGCATATCAAAGAACTTTCCTAGTTTTAGGTTTTCAAAATTTAAACCTGGTTTTCATCTTGGATATATAAAAGGTAAAAAGATTATGTATATAAGGGCCTTACTACCTAATCATTTTACTGTGATAGTAGCAAGAAACATGACGAAATTTGAATCTATTAAGAAAAAGCTGTTGAGCAGTTTTATATTGGCCTTGGTAATACTTTCTGTAATAATAGCTTTTACAGGTTTTTTTATAGCAAAAGCCATAACAAATAGCTTTATAAATTTCATGGAAAGAATATACACTATGGCTCTTAACTTTTCTCATGAGGTAAAAACACCACTAGCTATAATATCTACAAACCTTTCTTTGTTGGAAATTAATCCTGACAAAGCTTATATAGAAAGAATTTCAAGAGCTCTAAAACAATTAAACAACCTTTTAAATAAAGTAGTTTTCATAGCAAAAGCAGATGAGTATTCTATGTTAAACAAACAAACGTTTGTGCTGGAAGATGTTGTAATGAAAGCGCTAAAAGAACTTGAGCCTATTATAGAGGAAAAAGGTTTAAAGATAGAGCTTAACATAGAGCCTATAGAGGTTACATCTTCTTGGGAGCTTTATGAAGCTATTGTATCTAATTTGTTGGAAAATGCTGTAAAATATACAAATGAAGGTTATATAAAAATAGCGGTTGTATCTAATAATAAAAATATAATTATTAAGGTAGAAGATACCGGTGTTGGCATACCAAAAGAAAAACTCTCTACAATTACCAAAGAGTTTGAAAGAGCCAACACAGATAAACCTGGTTTTGGTCTTGGGCTTTTTATAGTATCAAAGTCAGTTGGTATATTAAAAGGTAAATTGCATATTGAATCTGAGGAAAACAAAGGCACCACTATAACAGTTTATATACCATTTTAGGAAAATTTTTCTTTGTATATGTTAAAAGCTGTAATAAGGGTTGTAAATACAATAGGACCTAAAAACATACCTAAGAATCCCATACTAAACAACCCACCCAACACAGACAAAGATAGTAGTATATAAGGTATGTGTATGGCTTTTTTCATAAGGAGAGGTCTTACAAAGTTATCTGAACCTATTATAAATAAAATTGAATAGGCAAATGCTTCTAACGATGCTAACAAACCATTTTGATAAGCTACATAAAATCCATAGGGTATCCATACTAACGCCGTACCAAGAGGTGGTATAAAAGAAGACATAAATGTAACAAAAGCAAGCACCAGAGCATAGTTTGGAGTAAAGTAATAATACATAAAAAATCCAAAAATAGCCTGTATCAGCGCAGTACCAACGAAACCATATACTACGCTAAGCACTGTGGAATATACTGTTTTTAGTATTGTATCAAAATCTTTTGTGTTTATTGGAGTTATATCTTTTACAAAATCTATAAACTTATCCCAATCCCTTAACATGAAAAATGTTGACATAAGAAATATGAGAGCTTTTAACATAAAACTACCCAAAAAAAGCACCATGTTTTTTAGTTGATCACCCAAAAAAGAGGCAGTGTGGGTAAGTATAGAGTTAGCAGCTTGGTTTATAGTGGAGGCATTAAGATGCAAAAACCTCAAAAATTTGTAGTAGGTAATATGTTTGCCAATGATTGGCAATTTTTTGGATATAAGATACACTTTTTGTTGGTCAAGGCTCATTAAGAATGCACTAGCGTTTTGCACAAGGTAAATGCCTTGCTCTATTATGAGTACTCCAAACACAGAAAATGGTATAACTACTATTAGCAATATAAGGATTGTGATAATTAAAGAACTTAAGTTTTCAGATTTTAGTATATGAGAAAGTTTTTTGTGAAGCGGATAAAATACTATTATAGCTATCATAGACCAAACGATAGGTGTAAAAAAAGGAGCTATCGTGTATATTGCAAGGATTATAAGTACTATTAAAAATACTGTAAAACCTATGTTTATTGTCTTATCTTTTTTTAGCATGGCTTAGTTCTTTCATTATAGCTTTTAGCTGTTTTATGCCTATACCATCTTTTGAAGAGGTTTGTATGATGTTTTTATCAAAAGCTTTTAAACGATTTAGCGTATTGGCAAGTTCTTTTTGAGTGGCTTTGTCTACTTTTGTTAAGACTAACATTGTGTTTAGGCTTTTACTATCAAGATAATCAATAAGCATATTATCAAGTTCCGTAGGACCTACCACAGAGTCTATCAAAGCAAAAACACACAATATATTTTCACCATAGTTTTCTATAAAATCGTTTATTATGTTTGCCCATTTGTTTCTTTCTTCTTTTGATCTTTTAGCATATCCATAGCCAGGTGTATCTACTATATAAATATTTTCTTCTATATAAAAGTTTAACGTAGCGGTGAGACCAGGGTCTTTGCTAACTCTTGCTATTTTTGTGTTGGCCATGGCGTTTATTAAAGATGATTTACCTACGTTTGAGCGCCCAGTTAGTAGTATACAAGGCTTGTCTTTTGGAAAATCTTTTACATAGGAACCTTTGAATTTCATAGAGTTCCCCTTTGCATAGACAAATATTCCACGCATAGTGAAACATTCACCTATACACACCTAACTTGGTGTTAGGCTCTGACAAGGATTTAGGATACTCTCAAGACAATCCTTAAAGTATGGATTACCTTTGAGAATATCCAAGGGAGGACTCTTGCACCCTTTTAGTCTCTCAAGATACCTTTCTATCAGTATCTTAAGGACTTGCTTTT
>Ga0081474_132069_pt1 | contig 75369 bp, 81 predicted proteins | sample OneHunmetagenome_2_FD_70978 | JGI IMG/M metagenome (GOLD analysis project Ga0081474, IMG submission 70978) | Ferrous microbial mat communities from One Hundred Spring Plain, Yellowstone National Park, USA v2 (version 2) | ecosystem: Environmental > Aquatic > Non-marine Saline and Alkaline >... | reverse complement strand
ATGATTAATTGTAGTGTTTATTACTATTGGTGATTAAGCCCCGTAGGGCTGTTAGGTGTGCTGATGCTGTGTGTCTATCCAGTCTATACTTCCTCATTAACTCGTTGTGCTCCTCTGAGTTTGTTGTCCCCTTTGGGCTTACGTAACCAGCCCTAATTGAGTATAGTGGTGCCTTTAGGGCTATCTTCTCAATGATTGAGCTCCTGAAAACCATGACCTTGTGGTTGTAGTTCCCATGCTTCCTATCACCACCCCTAACCCACATTAACTTTAGACCGTTGGCGAGCCACTGCGGTGAGCGACTCCAGGGAGACCGCCGAGAAGGAGACGGCAGGAAACCGCCATCTCCGGAGAGACGGTTTATAGGACCTATGGTATAGTTTTCAGATATATGGGAAGTTCTTTACTTAATGATTTTCAGTTCCGGCCCGGTTTTATTCTTCATTATTCCGTAGTGGTCGGGTTCATCATAAGGAAAGGGTATTTTATGTTTTTGAATATTTGTTGAATTTTTATGAGGCCTTGTACTTATTATCCGTCTTAATGACCTTACCATCCTTTATTAACCTGGTTAATTGTGCCTTAACTACATTTAGTCTCTCCTCACCGATAGCCTTTGCAATCTCTTCAGCCGTGAATTCCTTACCCTTATTGCTCGCGAGATAGTCCAGGATCTTCTTCTTTATGCCCTCAACCATACAATGTAAAGTCTTTTCCCTTGGGTTATAAAGATATCGCCTTTATATTTGTGAAGTATCAACCGTAATTTGCTGGGTAAATTAATAATCTAGTTTGTTATATTTAATGTGGCTGGAATGCTTATTTAGCCTAGTTATCGTCGTCTCTTTCCCGTAGATTGATGAAACGCATTTATTGCGGATTAACGCTTATATTAAACATAACTCAGTTGTAGAAAGAGAACCATTTAGGAACAAACACCTTTTATAGCAGTATAGATCCAGGACTACTGATTAGGTGTGCATAGATTTAGGGCTTATTATGATAATGGGATCATCATTGAGTATGGAAATAAAAGATTCATAATAGACCCCTTAAGGAAGCCGAGTAAGTCATTTAACGCGATATTAATAACCCACGGACATAGGGATCATGTTAACCCTAGCGCGATCCGTAATGCCATGCCACTAATTATGAGCGAAGAAACGGCTAGAGTAATTAGAGTTCGTGATGGCGAAGGCCTTAGGTATATTGAAGCTAGTCCTCGTCACGAGATTGTTATTGATGATGTTATTGTTGAGATCTACAATGCTGGTCATGTGGTTGGGAGCTTATCTTACGTGCTTGATTTTGGTGCCTTCAGGGTTGGGGTTACTGGCGATTTTAATGTGGAGTCCTCAATACTGCTGGGAGGGGCTGAGGGGCTTGATGTTGATGTGTTGATAATGGAGGCCACGTATGGGAGTCCCGATTACGCATTCCCAAGTAGGATCGCTATCTATGATGAGTTGAGGGGTGTTGTTGAGGATGGTATTAGGAATGGCATTGTGCTACTCATGGGTCAACCCCTCGGGCGCGGGCAGGAACTTGCTGTGCTGCTTAAGGATTACCCAATGTACATTGAGCCTAGCATTAAGGTTATGAATAATGCGTTAGGGCTTAAATACGGCAAGGTTCTAAGCGAGATCCCACAGCCCGGTTCCGTAATCATTATGGGCATGCCTAGGGATTTCGTGAACACGATTAGGGTGTTGAGGTCTAGGTATGGTATTGTTAAGGCCGTAGCATTAAGTGGCATGTACGCCAAGAGGTCTAGGGCGGCTAGGCTTAGGGCTATTGGTGTTGATGCATTACCACTTAGTAGCCACTCTGATTTTCCCGGCCTTGTGGATTTCGCGCTCAATAGTGGCGCTAGGATTGTGTATACCGTGTATGGTAATGCCGCCAGGTTCGCTAAATACTTAAGGAAGTTCAATATCATGAGCAGGGTCTTACCCACCCCTGGTCAACTAACGCTCGACTCATTCCTCTAAAGCTTAAAATTGCTGTAGGTAATGACGCATTGATGAGTCGTGTAATAACCCTACTCACGGATTTCGGTTATGAATCGTACTTCGTACCATCAATGAAGGGCGTCATACTCAACATAAATCCCAACGCCACCATTGTTGATATAACCCATGCAATACCGCAATTCAACATATTCAAGGCAGCCTTCACGTTATGGGCATCGTATAAGTATTTCCCGAGGGGCACGATTCATGTTGTGGTCGTTGATCCAGGGGTTGGAACGTCCAGGAGGGCTTTAGTTATCAAAACGAGGAATTACTACTTCGTAGGTCCTGACAACGGCGTCCTAATGATGGCTGCGGAGGATGATGGTATTGAGGATATAAGGTCTATTGAGAATAGGAGCTACATGAGGCCCGTTGTTTCAAGCACCTTCCATGGACGTGACGTATTTGCGCCGGTGGCTGCTTACATAAGCCTTGGGCTCGATATATCACTACTAGGTCCAAGGGTCACGGACCCCATTAAACTCCCCATACCACCGAATACCGTATCTAAGGGTTTCGCAAGGTCATCCATAATATATATTGATCACTTCGGCAACGCATACACTGGGGTTAGGTCTAGCGATGTTACTATCATGGGTCTTGGGTATGGCGATACGTTGAGAATAACCGTACCAAGGAAGAACCTAGAGATTGAGGCTAGGTTCCTTAGGAGTTACGGCTTTGCAAAGGAGGGTGAGACCTTAGCCCTTATTAATAGTGAGGGATTCCTTGAGCTTTCGGTTAATCGAGGAAGCTTCGCATCGAGATACGGGATAGAGGAGGGTGATGAAGTCGTGATATCCATCGTCAAATAACCATACCCTGGGAAGCCAATTTTAGCAATTCCTTAAAGTTCGTGATTAGCACGGAATCACTAACGAAGTATTGCTTAGAAACCCTATCCCTCACTATGGGGACCCCCTCCATTGTTAATAAGGCGTGCTTAATTCTAACGTCGCCTATCGAGTATCCACCGAGTGAACCATCACTCTTTATTACCCTGTGGCATGGGACAATTATCGGTAGTTTATTAGCGCTTGCTAGCCTACCCACGGCCCTTGGACTTGTGTTCAATAACCTGGCTATTTGGGAGTACGTGGCGACCCTACCCCTGGGTATCGATAGCATTGCCAATTGCGCAAGCCCAAGCAGTCCTGGGCTTAGGCTTATGTATTTCAGGATTTCGCGTGCATTCACCAAACCTCTTATGTAGTTAATTATTAACTTCGTTAAGTCATCATTAGCCCCTTCATGTGCACCATTAATACCAACCCTAATCTTCACCTCCCGAATCCTATCACCATAGCTACAAATCTCTACGATACCAATCTCCTTCAGCGATATTACTGAGCAATGCATTTAATTCAATTGTTAAGGAGACCTTAAAAACCCTGTTCCGAAGATCCAATGTGGTTGTCAGGGTTAGGTTAGTCGGTGTTTTGAAGGCGCTGGCATTGGGTAAGGATTACCTGGAATTGAATAATGCCAATAACGTTAGGGACGTGGTCAATGGACTTAAATCGGTAAATGATAAGTTATTCAGGAGGGTTTTTGATGCATCAAGGAATGATTTGATGCCTGACATATACATAGCGGTTAATAATGTCGACATAAGGCTACTCAAGGGATTAGACACGCCTATTAACGATAATGATGAGGTTCTAATCATTGCGTATATTCATGGTGGTTGATGCGATGTCAATAATAATCAAGCTAATGAGCGATATTGGGGAGTTGAGAGTTTGGCTAGCCACCATAGTATTGAGGCGGGCATTAGATGAGGATTTGCTCAGCAGGATTAAGGGTATGGCTAATGGTTGTAGGGATTCGCTGGTCACGGTAGTTCCCGCAAATAAAATCCTCAATGCGTGGCATATGATATACCCAGCATACCTAAGCCTTAGGGATCATATCATGGGCATATCAAAGTTCAAAGATCCTGGGTTAGGCGCCTTAACGTACATGGCAGGTACCACACAGCTTAGGGAGGGGCTAAATCTACTGCACCCCGTTGGTCATGATAAGATCTCCGTAATAATCATGGGAATCAATGATTGTGTATCGGATGTTACCAGCAAGATCGTGAATTTACTAGGGGATAAAGTCCTTGATGTTGTGATTGGTGCCGGTGTGAATAGGGTTTGTGATTGCGCCTTTACGTCAATCGATGATTTCATTAGGATGTTAATTAGTGAGTACGTGGATGAATTCGCATAGCAAAATTTGCCATGTAGAACTTAAATTTAGTATTCCACAACCTTTACCCAACATGGATAGATTATTCTACATTGCTAAGGATGAGGAGATATTAAATGGTGAGGCTACAGACATATACTTTAATAGAACTGTCGATGTGCTTAAGGCTGCTGGTCTCGATAAGGTTAGGGTCAGGGCGGAATTTCATGTTGTGAATTTACCAAGAGGCTACAAATGGGCTGTTTTCGCCGGTCTTAAGGAGGTGATTAATCTTGTGGCGGTTAAGGAGCTCCCAATAACGATTTACGCAATGCCCGAGGGTACGTTGTTCCAAGCGAATGAACCGTTGATGGTTATTGAGGGTAATTATGCTGATTTTGCGGTTTATGAAACCACATTCCTGGGAATACTAAGGCATTATAGTTCCGTAGCCACGAAGGCAGCCAGGATCAAGAGGTTGGCTGGTGATAGGACCTGCCTATTCTTTGGTGCTAGGGTTGTTCACCCAGCTATACAGCCCATGGTGGATAGGGCATCATACATTGGTGGCTGTGATGGTGTAGCGGGAGTTATCGGCGCTAGATTGCTCGGCATTAGGCCGAGTGGTACAATGCCGCATGCATTAATGATCGTCTTTAGGCATGCCGTTGGCGATCACACAATGGCTTGGGTCTGGTTTGATAAGGTCATGCCCAGTGATGTGCCTAGGATAGTCCTAGCTGACACATTCCTTGATGAGCGTGAGGAGTCAATGTTGGCGGCCAGGTTGCTTGGTGATAGGCTTTATGGCGTCAGGTTGGACACACCGAGTAGTAGGCGTGGTAACATGGAGGCCATCGTGCGTGAGGTGAGGTGGACGCTCGATCTTGCCGGCTACAGGAATGTGAAGATTGTGGTAAGTGGCGGTGTTGATGAGGAGGAGGTTGTTAGGCTTAGGGATATTGTGGATATGTTCGGTGTAGGCACGTCAATAGCCTTCCCACCCAGTGTTGATATAAGCATGGACATCGTTGAGGCATATGATGATAAGGGTAAACGTTGGGTGCCGATAACGAAGCGTGGTAAATTACCAGGTTTTAAGCAGGTCTATAGGTGTGGGGCGCTTAATGACCAGGTTATTCCCTGGGGTTCAGAACCAAAACCGTGCCCAGATGGATCTAAGCCCGAGCCTCTGCTCAGGAAGTTCATTGATGATGGCAAGGTCATCGAACAGCCGCCGAGCGATGTTGATATTAGGAATTACGTACTCAAGCAACTTAGCACCATCGAGTTGTAAAGATTTGTTGATTCTATTTTTAATCATTTAAAGGCTAGATTGGGTCATAACTCTTCTTCCCATTCTTCCTCGAACTCTTCCCACTCCTCCTCTTCCTCTTCACCCCATTCCTCCTCTTCCATAACTAGGTTATTCATAATTGGTCAACGATGATTTAAATCCGCTTTTAAAAGCATTACCTAACCAATAAACCATCACCTCACTGTAAAGTTATCCTAATGAGGAGACTGTTGCGACCAATTGTTGATCGTTATAGGTGTGGTTTATTAATAAGCTGTTTAGTGTTATGTTCGGTTCACATGGACTTTAACCTCGTTGTATCGACGGGGAGGAGGTTAGAGGGTAGGTGTGCTGACGAGCTTAAGTACATAGGTGAGTTGATTGGCATGAAGATTGCGCAGACCTCATTCACGGGTTTTGATGGATTAATAACAGGTTATGTCGATGGAGACCCAGTGGAGTTCACGAGAAGGCTTAAGGAGCTTGTGAGTAGTGGTCGTTATATTCCCCGTTTTGTACTTAAGGTTGTACCTATAATGATGACGGTGAACACGAACATTGAGGCTATAGCCAGCGTGGCTGTTGAATTGGCGAGTAGGTACTTGGGTTCTGGCGAGACTTACAAGGTTGAGGTTAGGAAGAGGGGTGTTGATTTGGATAGGATGGATATCATAGACTCGATAGCCAGTAAGATAGGTAATAAGGTTAAGCTAGAGAATCCGGATAAGGTAATTCAGGTTGAGGTCTTTCCGTCAAGGACTGGTATAAGTGTCATTAAGGAAGATGATATTTTCTCCCTCATGAAAATCAACCTCAATACTCAGCAAACCAACACCTCACAATCGCAATAACCCTTTAATACCCACACCTGATTGCTCATTGATGGACGTTACAGTAATAGGCACCGGTAGAATGGGCAGCGCACTGGTAAGGAGACTAGCTAACCAGGGCTTTACAGTTTACGCCTGGAACAGGACTAGGGATAAGCTTAAGGGACTACCCGCAAGGGCCTTAGACGATGTCTCACAAGCTCGAGGCCTTGTCTTCATATTTGTCTCCGACGATGATGCCCTAAACATGGTCATTAAGGGAATCAGCGGTGATGTAATAGCCCTGGCTGGTACATACAGCGTTGCCGCAATTAGAGCATTAAGTACCAGGCTTATCGGGTCAAATGTTGGGTTATTGGCAACACCAGTTATTGGCGGACCTGGTGATGTGGAGAAAGGTAGCGCAATATACCTTGTTGGCGGCGCCGAGGTTGTGTACAATAAGGTTAAGGACGTGTTTGATAAACTAGGAACGATTATTCGATTACCCACCGCCGAGTCGGCAATGGCGTTAAAACTAGCTTACAACGCACTTCTGATAGGTTCAATGGCACTCTTGGGGGAGTATGTGAATCTTGGTAGGACCTACGGTGTTGATAATGAGACATTAAAGGATTTATTAAGGAGGACTGCGTTTAAGGATATTGCAGATAAGTACCTTGACAGGATCATAAGCCCAAAGGCACCACCATCCTTCACACTAAGTTTGGCAGCTAAGGATGTTCACTATGCCGTGAAATCAGCGGGGGATGCAAAAACGCCGATGGTTGTGTCATCAGCCGTAAAGGCACTTTACGAATTACTCTCTGCCCTGGGTCTTGGCAATGAGGATTACGTAAGGGCTGGGATTCTCGAGCTTGAGGGTTTCGGCAAAAATAATGCTTATTAATACATGAATTATCCGTGCATCGATGGAGAGCGCTAAGGTTGAGGTTGAGCGGGTTTACGTGATTAACCTCAGGAGGACTAGGGAGGTATCGAGGACCAAGAGGTCACCATACGCCATCAGGTTAATTAGGAGTTTTGTGGCTAGGCATATGAAGGTTGACCCTGATAAGGTTAGGATTGATAATGAAGTCAATGAATATGTTTGGTTCAGGAGTATTGAGAAACCACCAAGGCGTATTGAGGTTAAGGTTACTAAGTATAGTGATGGTATTGTTAGGGTCACGTTAAACGTTCCTAAGGAAGCTGAGAGTAAGGCGGAGGAGAAGTCTCAAAAGACCCAATAATATTGTAACTAATCATTTTTTAAGCCCTCCTAAACTACCTCTTCAACGTGGTTGGCGCCAAAGCATTGCGTGTGTTGTCCAGGTTATTCACAGGTGTGCTGTACCTAGCAATAGCAGCGGTAGCCTTCATATGGGACTTCCCATTCTACCCATTACCCATAGCCCTATTAATAATAATTATTACATCAGCCCTAGCCTATTCAGGGCATACGAAGCTCGGCTTTGCAATAATGATAATACTTCTAATACCGGCGCTACTCTATGTTTATCATTACGCCGCCCTAGGCACATTGCTACTTATCCTAGTGCTCATAATATTAATTAGTGCCTTTGACTGGCTCGGTGTTGGTGTTGGCTTACTGGCTTGGGGATTTTCAATCATACCCAACCAATTCCATGTCTTGTCGATACCATTGATACTAACATCACCGAGCTTAACGATAGGGGTTACGAGGAGGGTTACGCCACTGAAGTCCTTGATAACATTCCTGGCGCTTTACATACCAACACTACTATTACTAAATGCGAACACCCAAGTTCCCTGGTTTGGCCCAGTCAATGTCGAATTGGCCCCATTACAATCACTCACGTACACGGAACTAGTCAGCGCATTTAGTGGCATGGATGTTGGACTTTATGGGTTAGGTCAGGCATTATATAGGGTGTTTACTTGGACTACCACGTATGTGCTTCCACCCCTAATGGCGTTGGCGGCGTACACAGCCTATGTCGTGTCCAGTAGGTTGAGGCTTCATGGGAATCAGGTAGTCAGGTTGTTAGCGCCTGCTGTGGGTACTATGGCTGCCTACGCAGTCCTTACCTACTTATTATTTTACATGAATCCATACTTCGGTCTTTACCAGGGTATTGATGTTGACACACTAGTTAGAGGTTTACCATATGCCTTAATCATTAGCTTGGCGTTATTACCCATCATGCACTTCAGACTGATTGAGGTTAGGTTCGAGGAGGAGGAGAAGCAGTCAGCCATAGCCCTTGAACGTGGGTACCAATTGATATTGAACAAGGATGAGTTAAAGGCTATGGCTAATGAGTGGGATGAGGTCGTTGGTTTAGATGACGTTAAGGATGAGATAGAGTCGTCGGTGATAACACCGCTCAGGAATGCTGGGTTATCGCAGAAGTACGGCTTAATGCCGATACATGGCGTCCTACTCTTTGGACCACCTGGCGTTGGCAAAACCATGCTAGCAAGGGCAATAGCTGGTAGGCTAGGGTGGACCGCAATAATCATGAACCTAGGTGAACTATTAAGTAAGTACTACGGTGAGAGCGAGAATAGGCTCGCTGAATTATTTAAGGCTGCCAGGAACTATGCCCCATCGGTAATAATAATTGATGAGCTCGACGCCATCGGCAAAGCTAGGACCAGGTATGTTAGTGATGATGTAACACCCAGATTACTAAATATAATGCTTAGTGAGATGGATGGTATAATGAAGAGAAACGAGAGCGTGCTAATAATAGGCACGACGAACCAACCAGACCTACTAGACCCAGCCCTACTTAGGCCTGGCAGGTTTGACAAGGTGATATACATACCACCACCTAGTGAGGAGGTTAGGGCTAAAATGCTTGAACAGATGCTCAGGGGTAAGCCCGTGCAGGGGCCAATTGATTACGCCAAGCTTGCCAAGCTGGCTGACCGATTCACAGGCGCTGACATAATGAATGTGGTTAGGACAGCCGTGCTGACGTCACTTAAGGAGAACAGGCCAATAACCCAAGGTGACCTAGAAAATATAATTAGTAAGTATAAACCGAGCCTCACCTACGACCTACTCGAGAGGTACGAAGCCTTTAGATTACAGTATAGTAGATTGAGGACATACGGAAAACCCCAGGTGGGTATTCCTGAGGTTTCCTGGGATGATGTTGGTGATCTCGAGGAGGTAAAGGCCTTGATAAATAAGTACGTGGTGGCCACAATGCAGAAAAGGGAAATCCTGGAGAAACTCGGTATTGAACCAATCCACGGCATACTACTCTTCGGACCACCTGGTGTTGGTAAGACACTTGTTGCCAAGGCAACAGCAAATATGCTTAGGGCAAACTTCGTAGAACTTAACGGCGCAGAATTGGCTAGGGTGGGTCCGGAGAGGGCGGCGGCTGTTGTTAAGGATGTATTCAACATGGCTCGTGATAACTCACCAGCCATAATCTTCATTGATGAAATCGATTCAGTGGCACCGCCTAGGGATTCGCCTTTAGGTGCAGTCTGGTCCAGTGTGATTTCGCAACTATTGACGGAGATGGATGGCATTAGGGGCTTAAATAACGTTATTGTGATAGCGGCCACAAACAGGCCTTGGTCTATAGACCCGGCGTTGCTTAGACCCGGCAGATTCGATAAGGTGATATACATACCACCACCCAATAAGGACGCTAGGCGTGAGATTCTGAGGGTGCACCTTAAGGGTGCAGAGGTTGAGGATGGAGTCATTGACTGGGTAGCCGATGCCACCGAGGGTTACAGTGGCGCAGATCTTGCGGCACTTGTTAGGGAGGCAAAGATGAGGGCCTTGGACAGGGTGTTGGGTGGTGATGAAAGGGTCATGATCAAGAGGGAGGATTTTGAGTATGCCCTAGGTAGGGTTCACCCATCACTAAGTAGGGAACTGCTTAATCAGTATGAGGACTTCGTGAGGAGAGCTAATCTGTTTATTTAATTGAAATAATACCAAGTCCAGACCTGGACTTAGTAATTTAAAGGGGTCCCTCCACAATAGCGCCATGAGCCAGGTACCCGAGGCATTGAGAAATGTAATTGAGGAAGTAACGAAATTGGTAAGGGATGGATATTCAATAACAAGCATCATGAAAGAGGTTAGTGAGGCGATTAATAGGGATGTTGGACTGAGTAAAGTGATCTTCAATGAGATAAGGGACTCTATGGTTAAGATAAGCCCCGGCAACGTACCCGTCGGTTTATTCACGCAATGCTCCCTAATACCCAGTTACTACCTGACTGGGAAGAGCCCAAGCATTGATTGGGGTGATATAACAATGCACCTACTCGGTAAGATGATACACAATCTAGCAATTACTGAGGTTAAGAATAGGCTTGGTAGTAAGTGCATTGAGGGCGTGGAGGTCATGTACACGCACCATGACTGGACCATGAGAGGTAAGCCCGACCTAGATTGCGGTGATTATTACCTGGAGTTTAAGACAATAATGGGTAGGGTTACGAAAAACAGACTTCTCCATGACCTAATCCAAGCCGGTTTCTACGCGGCAGCCGGCAATAAGAACACCTACATATTATACATGGTGCTCACCGATGGTATACTACGTAACATAGTGCCTATCGAGGTTATACCCGAGGTTGGTTACCCGGTCATTTACGCCTTCAAATTGTGGGTTAAGGCTGTTGAAGGTGGGGATATTGGTGCCTTAATAGCTAAGACAACATCATGCAAGGTTTGCAGGTTTAGGGATATATGCATAATGAGGACTAGGAACCCTCACGAATCGATACTACCAGCTAAGGAGCTACTCGATAATTACCTGGACTACGTAAAGAGCGAGGTTTCAAAGGCCGGGGTTAAGGTGATTGGGTAATGAGCCTCGAAGAGCTAACGGACTTGGCCAATTACCTGCTGGGTAAGTTGCAAAACAAGGATTTCCACTTCGTAACCTCCATAGCCAAGTGCTCACTATTGTCCCTTAGGAGGGACGTTAGTATAATGGATGAGGCATACACAGAATATCTACCAAGAGTCCTTACGATATGCACACCTGAGAAGCACATAATAAAGGTTGAGGATTTAACCATGGAATTACCAAGACTATTAAAGTGCGGCGAGACCATCGTATTGCCTAAGTTAATGATGCTTAAGGAAAACGTTAAGACGCACATAGTCGAGGCATTGCTCGTCGCAGCCCTATTGAACTCTGAGGTGCAGCTTCATTACCTATCTAAGAACGTAGGCGAGGACATTGAGGAGGGAACGTCAATAGCAATAAAGCCAGAGTGGGGTAAAACCCTGCTAGAAGCCGCTATAAAATCGGTGAAGAACAGGGAGGTCAATATAAAGACCATAAGCTGTACCATCTGCCCCATAAGGAACGCCTGTCCATTTAACTACTTAGGGGATGAAGTTGTACTACCCAGCGATACCGCTAAGATAGTGGAGGAGATCCAAAACTCACTGCTCGTGCAGGGAACTAACCAAGCCACCACACAGCAAGTAAGCGATAAAGGCGAGTTGATACCACCAACGCAGGTAACTAGGGAGAGCCTTAGGGATTATTTAAGGAGGGTTGCTGATTGGGCAAGGTCGGTAAAGAGGACATGGGTTACAATCGCGGTTGGTAAGTGCCCGGTGTGTGGTAGGGAGGGTACGCTCGTTGTCAGGATTACGAGAGGCGGTGAGAAGGTCCTCTATAGGCATGGTTCGAGCACCTGCACCATAGGCACTATAGATGAGTCTGTGGATAAGTTGAACATTAGTAAATTCCTAGAGATAAGGCAATGATCTTTAAATACATATAAATTATAATGGTGATCTCGGGCTTTATGACCCTGAAGGTTGGGATTGTTGACACAACGTTTGCTCGGGTGGATATGGCTAGGTATGCGATTGAGGAATTGAAGAACAATGAGCCATCCGTGATCATAGAAAGAATAACAGTTCCTGGCTTTAAGAATACACCGTGGGCTGCAAAACAATTAATCAATAAGGGCGTTGACGCAGTGATAGTCTTCGGTTGGATAGGGCCGAGCTTAACCGATAAGATAACCTATGCCGTGGCCTCCATGGGGTTAATAATGCTTCAGATAGAGTATGATAAGCCGATAATAGACGTGACTGTTCACGAGGATGAGGCTGGTAATGAAAAGGAGTTGTTCGACATAGCCGTGGATAGGTCCAGAAAGCATGCAAGAAACTTGGTGCTGATGCTCAGGGGTGAGTTGACGAGGTGGGCTGGGACAGGGTTGAGGCAGGGTAGACCTGATGTTGGGCCTATCGTTAAGTAAAAGCTTTATTAGTTCTATGTGGTTTGCATGGGTGTGAGTACCGTAATTGAGCTATCTAATAAAGTGTTCAGTGAGTTGATTAGTAATAATGCGATAGTTAGGATTAGGGAGAGGGATAATCCACTGGTTTCTGAGTACGTGTTTAAGTACGGTAGTAAGTGCCCAAGCATTAGTGTAAGTGATGATTTGGGGTTTGATAGGGAGATGACTTGGTACCAGGTGTTGACCATGGGTATTGGCGTTAAGTTGAGTATAAACAGGGTTAAATTGGATTTGAGCGCTAACAATAATTCAATAAGGATAACTATAAAGTTGATGAATGGTGATAGACTGAAATCATCCGAGGAATTATTATTGACGTGCGATGGGGTTGATGAATCGATCTATGGCAAGACCGTGATAGATGTGTTAATAAACCTTGATTTAATCACGAAATTCCTAAACATGATTAAGGAGAGGAGGAAATTGACTGATGGCATGATTGATGAGTTGATAAAGTTCTTGGTTAATGTTAAATCTAGAGTCGAGCATAATATAAGGCAGTTACATAGTATGTATCAGTGGCTTGATGAGTGATTATGATGGTTAAGAGTGTCGTATTTTTCTTCGAGATGCACCAACCAAGGAGATTAAGGCCCAATGTGCTTAATAAGCTATGCGACTTAAGGCCAAGTGAGGTTAATGAATCGATCATTAGCTCATTGATATTTAATGACGATATCAATAAGGAGGTCCTGAACAGGGTTGTCGAGAGATCCTATATACCAACTCTTGAGTTAATGAGGGACGTTTCTAACGAAGGCTTTAGGGTTTCTTTATCTATTTCTGGTTCGTTAATCGACCAGTTACTAATGTGGAGACCTGAGGTAATTGAATTAATAAAGGAGTTGGTGAAAAACGGCGTTATCGAGCTTGTTGCCGAGCCCTATCATCACTCACTCGCGTCATTCGTAAGTGATGAGTTATTTCTAGATGAGCTGAAGGCTCACGTGGAAATTTACGAATCACTATTTAGACAAAGACCTGTTGCGTTTGAGAATACGGAATTCCTGTACCGGAATGATTGGGGTGTGGTTATGGAGAGGGCTGGTGCATCAATAGTGCTGACTGAGGGGGTTGATTGGTTGTTGGGTTGGAGGAGCCCCACGTATGTTTATGGATCACCAACATCAAAAATCAAGTTATTGCTTAGGCATTATAGGTTGTCTGACGATGTTGGCTTTAGGTTTAGTAATAGATTGTGGGATCAATGGCCATTGACCGCGGATAAGTACATGGCTTGGATAAGGGCAACGCCCGGGGATTTCGTATTAATAGGATTGGACTTCGAAACCTTCGGTGAGCATCATTGGCGTGAGAGTGGTATCTTCGACTTTCTCGAGTGGTTACCGAAGGAGGCGGCTAGGGCCGATGTGAGGTTCATACACCCATCGAACTTGGTTAATGAGGATTCCGTTGATTACCTTGATGTGCCATATGCTATTTCCTGGGCTGATGTTGAGAAGGATGATAGCGCGTGGCAGGGTAATGACCTCCAGAAAATCGCGTTGGCGCATGTTGTATCGATTGGCAATCTAATGAGAAGGAATGGGTTATATAAGACCTGGAGGTATTTATTAACGAGCGATCATTATTACTACATGTCCATGAAGTATGGACCCAGTGGTGAGGTGCATAATTACTTTAATCCGTATAAATCAGCCCTCACAGCGTTTAAGGTTGTTGAGGATATTGTGATTGGGTTAGCATGCGCATTGTCCAATAGGCGCTAGTTATTCACGTGGGTGGCAATTCTAATGGTTAGTAAGGTGATAGTTACTGTTGAGTTATCGTTCGAACACTCATTAAAGCAGGACATTAGGGATTATTTGTTTTTAATAGATCGTAACATCAATATTAGAGGTACCGTATTTCGCGGGGTTCTCCTAATTGAGACCACAAGAGATTCTAGGGATATTGCCAGCATTTTAATAAACTCCCCAATACCCGATAATGCGTTGACAACTATTGTGCCGATAATAGATGAAGGTAATTACAACAATCTTAATGATATAATCAACATGGTGAGCAGGAACTTAGGGAGTGGTTGTAGGTCCTTCATTGTTAGGTGCAGGCTACGTAATTCACCAATTAGTGATGATTCCTGTGAGAGGGCAATAATTAATTTTCTGAGGAATAAGGGAGTTCATGCGGTGTTTAGGGGTGAAAGTGATTGTGCGGTTGTTGTTGAGGGATTGAGCGATTGGGCTGGCATATACGTAGGTTCGAGGGTATACGTTAGGGTCTAGGTTCAATGCGAGAGTTCACCGAAAGTTTTGGTCTACTCTAGGTTATTGATTATCTAGTAACCAAAAACTATTTTTTACCTCTCTACAGAAGTAATATAAATGCCTAGGATATTTAAAAACGAAGCAGCACTAACACCGGAGTATATACCGAGTAAGCTACCCTATAGGGAGGAGCAATTGAAAGAACTCGAGACATACTTCAGCGGGTTTCTTGGGAATCCAGGTTCGATGTATCCAAAGGTGATCCTTGTTGGTAGGCCTGGTAGTGGCAAGACTGTCACGAGCAGGAAGTTTGGGAATTACGTGATGCAGTCCAGTAAGGTTGTTAGGTATGTGCACGTGTCCTGCTTCCTCAATAGAACACTTATTTCGGTGCTAAAGGATGTTGGTTTGCAATTGAACATACCAGTCCCAAAGAGGGGCTTCTCAACGGAAGAGATGCTTAAGATCTTACTTGATGTGGTTAAGGAGAAGAACATTTACGCAATAATCACACTCGACGATGTATTCCACCTTGTCAATAATAGTGGTCCACATGCATTAGGCACATTAATAAGGCTTGGTGAGGAGTACGTGAGTAGGGGTGATAAGTACAGGTTCGGAATAGTACTGATAAGTCAAGACCTCACATTCAGGGATCAATTGGACAGGAGCTCCCAAAGCTCACTTGGTAATGCTATAATAAGGTTCGAGCCATACACGAAGGATCAGATCTTCGAGATATTACTATCAAGAGCCCAGGAGGCATTAATGGATGGCGCTTACGATGAGGAAATCCTGGAGATGATAGCGGATGTCGCCGGTGTGGATGAGTGGCAGTCTAATGACCATAGAGGAGACGCTAGGTATGCAATTGATATACTGTGGAGGTCTGCGAAGATTGCGGAAATGAGAGGTTCAGACAGGATCTTGCCGGAGCATGTCAGGGAGGCCATTAAGAATACGCTCAGGGGAATAAGGAGTGAGGAATTGAGAATGTTGCCGTTACATGAAAAGATATTCCTGTTAGCTATAGTTAGGAGTTTAATGAAGAACCCCAATTCACCATACATACCATTCGGTACCGCTGAGAATGAGTATCAAATATTGTGTGAGCAATATAATGAGGAACCAAGGAAGCACACACAATTGTGGGAGTACCTGAAGGACTTGAACATGAAGGGATTTGTGGAGACTAGGACGTCTAGTAGGGGTATGAGGGGTAGAACAACGCTTATTTCAATACCATCAGAACCGTTGGCAACTCTTGAGGAGGAGTTGAGGAAGATAGTAGGGGGTGAGTTGGGTACGTGAGCACCGACTTCATAGAGAATGCCTTCTCATCACGGGTTAGGATTAGGATAATTAGGGCATTGATTACGTATAGGGAGATTAACATCACAAGACTTTCTAGGGATTTAGGGATTAATTATAAGGTTATTGAACACCACATCGAGGCACTCAAGAGGCTTGGTATCGCTGAGGAGAGGAAGTTTGGTAGGATTAGGATAATAAGGCTTGTTGAGGATGACCCTAGGGTCATAGCCATAGAGAACCTGTTTCGAGAATTGGAGGGCAACCCATCAACCTAGTTGATTGGCAAAATCAAGAATCCTCCTAGCCAACCTATAATGCACATGATCGACCAATTGCCCATCAAGACTTATGGCACCACGACCTTCCCTAACAGCCTTCTCATAAGCCTCAACAACCCTCCTTGCCCACTCAATTTCCTCCTTACTCGGTGAGAATACTTCATTGGCTATGGGTATCTGGCTTGGGTGAATAACCTGCTTACCAACGAAACCAAGGGACTTAGCTTCAACGCACTCTCTCCTGAAGCCTTCAATGTTCTTAATATCAAAGTATACACGATCAATTGGGTCAACACCGTAAGCCCTAGCTGCGGATACAACTATAGTCCTCAGGACTTGGTTAGACTCATAGGCCTGCAATACCCCACCGACTGATAGTGCGAAATCAGCTATTCCATACGATACTGCGGTAACTCCCTCACTTCTGATAACTTCCTCGATATTTAAAAGTCCCCTCGCGGTCTCTATTAAAGGTTCTATCTCCTTACCAGTTGCCTTATAGATAAAACCAAGGTCGAACTCAGCCTTGGGGATTACAATGCACCTCACATTGTCTATCTTCATGACCGTATCGATATCCCCATAAAACCAGGGCGTGTTGGGAGCGTTAACCCTAACGCAGAGCTCCTTATTACCCCAGTCAAGCTGTGGCAATAATTCACTTATTAACTTACGGGCATTCTCCTTACCATCAATAGGCACCGCATCCTCAAGATCTATAATCACGGAATCCGGCCTTAGCTCAAGCGCGGCTTTTCTAATCATGTGCTCATTATTGCCGGGGACGAACAATTGGGAACGCCTGAAGACCACTGCATGAAAACTTCCGGAAGGGTAATAAGTTTATCGCCAATCATTTCTAAAGCAATCATAGTGTTAAAATACGAGAACAGCCCTACCAAGAACCCTCTGGTTGATAAGGTCTTCATAGGCCCTATTCACATCATTAAAGGCGTAAGTCCTGAAGACAGGTTTTACAGCACCCTTATGTAGTAGCCTAACGGCTTCTAGAACTTCGTTCTTTGTGTATGCGGCGGAGCCAATGATTCTGTGCTCCCTCATTACTGTGAGGGCAGGTCTGGCTAGTCTTATCTCCTCACCCTCAGTATTACCAATAAGCACCAAAACCCCTTCACGCTTCAATGCCCTAAGGCTCTCATTTATCGTCGCGGACCCAACTACCTCAAGGACCACATCCACATCCCTAACCTTCCTTGAAAAATCCCTGTCAGTAATAACCTCATCCGAGTACTTAGCAACAAAGTCGGCCTTCTGGGGTGATGTTATGGATATCACGTGGGCACCAAGGTGCTTGAGGTATTGTATCGTATGAATACCAACACCACCACCGGCACCTGTAACGAGAACCCTAGATCCAGGGCTAACATTACCCAATTTACTTGCATGTATAGCAGTTGCCAGTGGGCACACGGCAGCTGCGTACTTAACGAAGTCGCTATCCGGCAGTTCGAATACATTACCTGCAGGTACAATAACGGCTTCGGCATAACCACCGGGTTTACCTTCACCGAAGAATTGAAGATTAACGCACAGGTTCTCCTTACCAGCCCTACAGTATGGGCAGGTACCATCGGTTATCGCACCAAAGACACCCACGGCTTTTCCATCAACCTCACCGAAGATCTCATGACCAAGAATTAGGGGAGGTCTTAGGTTTCTAAAGCCACCCTTCCAAATAACTAGGTCACGGCCACAAATACCGGAAGCCCTAACCTTAACCACAACATCCCCAGAACCTGGTTCACCGATATCAAACTCCTCAATGCTGAAGGGCCTTTTGAACTCCCTCAAGACTGCTGCACGAACTCGCATTAAATCACCATCCAGCTACGCCTATTAAATAAATACTGAGTATATATTATATTGAGACCATTTATGCTGGTACGAAATCGATTATGTGAATGTCGTCATTTAGCCTCAGCGTAATCTTAATTTAATCACTTCTTATTGAGTAAACCGTGGACGTTTGTGTTGTGTTGCCGACAATAAATGAAGCCGATAACCTAAGGGTATTACTGCCCAGGTTAAGTGAGGTTTTGAGTGGTTATGATTGGTTTGTGGTTGTGGTTGATGATGGAAGCACAGATGGAACTCAAGATGTTGTTTATGAGTTCTCGAGATCAACGAATAAGGCATTACTAATAGAGAGGGGTGTAAGACTTGGTTTGGGAAGTGCAATAAGGACTGGTATGAAGGCCTGTATTGATAAAGGCGCTGATACTATTATCGTTATGGATGCTGACCTTCAGCACCCACCTGAGGTTGTACCTAGCCTGGTTAATGCTGTACTTAACGGCTATGACTTAGCCATAGCCAGTAGGTACATCAGCGGTGGCGGCGTTGCAGGTTGGTCGTTTACGAGACTTATGATTAGTAAGGGTGCTACGTACATGGCTAGGTTATTGATGCCATGGGTTCGCAGCATTAGAGATCCCGTAAGTGGTTTCTTCGCAATTAGAGGTGATAGATTGAGGGGTCTTATTGATTCATTAAGCGACTCTGCTGGGTATAAATTAATCCTTGAGCTATTAACGGTAGCGCATATAGCATATGGCAGTAGCTTTAAGGTTACCGAGATTCCATATGTATTTAGGAGTAGGACTTATGGTAAGAGCAAATTAAATAGTAAGGAGCTCATGAACTACGCACAACTTGTGCTTAAGCTTAGTAATTATTCAGTATTTAAGTACCTACTATCCCTTATAATAGGCTCCCTAATTGGTTACGCAATATTTCATGCTTTATCTAATATGAACACACTTCTTGGGAATGCATTATCACTTGAACTCTCACTAATTACGGTAATAACACTTTACCAAGTATTAATAGGTATTAAACTAAGGTTTAAGAATTACATTAATTATCATGCGGTGAAGTACACAGCCGTTATGATAAAATTACTATTATTTGAAGCATCGATACCGGTACCTGTGGTACTCATTATTTCAGCAGTAACACAGTTAATGCTAACGTTAAGAATCATACAGGTAAGTCCAATCGAGATCCACGTTATTCATGCGTAAAGTTTTATTCCCTCTGAACTGGGTTGATTGTTGATTAATGATCGTATTACTTACAACTGTTCCAGGAATTGAGGATGTGGTTATTGATGAAGTTAGGGAGAGGTTTGGAGGCAAGGTTATACGTGCTGAAGTATTTGGTAGGTCCTCAGTTACAGGTAAGGTGTTGGTTAACTTAAGCGATGCAACGTATGGGGAGCTTAGTAGCTTGAGGACTGTGGAGCATGCAATATTGATTATTGGTGAGGGTTTTGTTGATAAGGATCTCGAGAGCTTGAGGAGGTGTATTTGGGAATTGAACATGAATAATCTATTGAATTATTACACGCCAAACACGTCATTGGGCATTGAGGCAGATAGGTCTGGTGATCACGATTTCAAAAGCCCTGACGCTGCAGCGCTACTTGGAGAGAGAATCACGGAATTCCTGAGCCAACTTGGTCCCAAACCCATCTTTAACCTCGACAATGCCGACCTCGTGTTAAGATTAGTGATAGACCATGATAGGTGTGTCCTTGGCGCATCAATAACTCGCAAACCACTGAAAAATAGGTCGTATAGGGTATTTAATCATCCAGCCGCCATAAACCCAATACTTGCTAACGCAATGATTAGGATGTTAAATCCTAAGCCATTTACGAGGATTTGCGATATAACCTGTGGCAGTGGGACGATTGTGATCGAAGGCGCTCTGTATAGGCGTGATTTAACCTTCCTTTGTGTAGACATTGATTATGGCTATGTCAAGGGCGCCACGCTTAATGCCAGGGAAGCTGGTGTGGATTCATTGATTGATTTCGTAGTTATGGACTCCAGGAAACCCGCCATTAAAAATGACGCCTGTGATCACGCAGCCTTCAATCCACCATTTGGTATTAGGATCGAACCCATTGAGGGAGTTACCGCGTTATATGACACGTTATTTAAGACACTGAGGGATTTGTTGCGTGACGGGTCGTCTTTCATCATCATCACGATTAGGAAATCCCTGGTGAAGAGATTGGCTAATGATTATGGGTTTAGGATAATTAATGAGAGAGTTGTTAATCAGGGTGGTATTTGGAGCTCCATATTCCTTATTACTAAGGATTAAGGCTGACCCCTCCCTGTCTTGAAAGGGTGTGGGAGGTTTCCTCGCCCTGCCTTCATCGGCCCCTCCGGCTGAGTTCATGGGTTTGCCCCGGGCCAGCACTGTGGGGCTTTCCTCGCTGGCCTTGAATTCCTTGAGCGTGGTGTGTAGGATTTTTGCCATGAAGTATGGAACAAGTGGGTTTGATTTTCCTTCGTACTCTCTCCAGTTCATGTCTTTCTTCATGTTCCACCACACGCCTTTTACCCACCCCTCCAGTGTTGCTTTCCACATCATGTTCATGACCGAAGCATAGTCCCTATTCACGTAGTGGCCCTTTGGGCAGTAGAGAATGTGCCAGTCGTTGGTCTCCTTAAGCCTAACAAAGTGAACTGGGCATACCCTACTGTTTCTGTATGATGATACGTGGAATAGTTTGGATCCACGCTCCAATGCCTTATCCCCAACCGCTTTCTCAATACTCTTGAATGGTGTCTGTTTTATACGGTGTCTCAACTCGTCTTTCCCAACATCCTCAATCATCGATTCCTGTGGTTTCTCGCCAAGTTCCTCGGTGATTATGATTGATGGTGTCCTTGTTAGTTCATTAGCCACATGCCTAACCCTACCAACCTTCCTACCACTCTCCCTTAGATGCTTAACACGTCTCCTAAACTCCCTCGTGTTCGTCACATTCACGTAATTACCGCTCGGTAATGCAAATTCGGGCTTGAGTCTCTCGATGATTGCATTCCTAACCTTCTCATATTGTCTCGCCAATCTGCCGAAATCAGTCCTAATCGCGTATAGTTCTGGAATCATGTACTGCCTATTCCAATCAGCCACCTTGCTCACGGTGGATGGTAAATCAACCCTACTCACGGCAACCGTGTTCTCGTTGATGTCGAAGGCAACAATTGATTTTGGCTCCTCCTCCCTGGGCTTCAGCTCAAAGACGAATATGGCATACCACTTGTTAGCCCTACGCTTAATGATTAACGTTCTTCCTAACCCAGCCTCACCACTCAAAACCCTCCACCAAAGCAACCAAAATCTCTTATGAAGCCTTAACCAGGCTTCGAATCTCCTGCCACCCCTACCTCTCTTACCGGTGCTGATGGGTGATATGGCGAGCCTGACTGGGGCTACTGATTTAACGAACTCCTCATAATTCCATGTGAACTCGGTGAACCTAATTGAGACGCTCCTAACCTCAGGATAGGGCTTGTTAACCAAGCCCTTCCTCCTTCTCTCGATGAAGGACTTAGCTATCTCAGAGGCTTGTCTGATTGCTTGGATGATTAATTGTGAGTTCAAGTCTTGGTACTTCCGCCTATACTTGTTGTAAAACAGCTTATGAAGCTGGGTTGCACTCGTAACATTGTTCGTAACGGCGTATTCAGCAACCTCACGAACGATGTTGAGGTATGCGGTCTCAACGGAGTGGAGTAGCTTGTTGAGCTCCTTAGTGACCTCAAGCTCAACAGCCACAGCCCTACGCAACATCCACAGGAAAAAGTAGCAACCAGACTTAAAAACCACACACGACAAGAAGGGGCGAGACTTATCGCTCATTGGTTATTTTTAATGAATTATTGAGCCTTTGGTATGAAGGATCTTTGATCCTCATTCGGGAATAGTTTATCAAGTACTCTCCTAGGTACCTTATAGACTCTAAGGGCTATCTCCCTAATCAACTTATCATGAGGCACACACCTAGTTAGGTTTAGCCTAAGACAGTGCGTGTACTTCATTATCTTCTTCTCCTCAATCTTTTTAATATTACCTAATGCAATGTCCTCAGCAACCCTAAAGGCTACATAAAACCTAACATAACTCATGAACTTTTTAGCAAGGTCTGGAAAGGCCGTTGCTAACGCCCTATAGGTACCTACGAAATCCTCCTCAGGGAAGAACCTCATTATTGTACCAGTGAATACGTACCTCAATACTCTAAACCCTCTCTCATCGGTCTTTGGTCCAAGTACTTCATTATCGACCATCTTCCTAACCTGCTCAACATCACCTTCATTACTAAGCTGAAAGCCCTTGGATTTCAGGTAATTGTATACCTCATCACAGACTATCTCAACATTGAATACGTCCTTAAGGGCGTTGGTTAATTCACCATCTAGTATACCAAGTCCGTACTTACCGACTATGTATATCGTGGATATCTCCTTATCATAAATCCTAATCTTACTCAAACCCCTAAACGGCTCGATATCCCTCTGCTTATAGGCTATGTAGACAAGCTCCTCAAGCTGGCTCCTACTCGTCACCTCATTCCTCATTATCTTACTCCAAATCTCCGTGGCAGCCTCAATGCGGCTTTTATACAGCTGTTTGGCGTCTAAGCCATTACTCATACTAGCAATTCACCTACCCAAGGAAGCCTCCTAGTATGCACTTTTTAACTCTTGTGCCTCAAACAGGACTGTTTAAGGGTTCACCTTAGCTTGTTGCTGTACCTGCTTTGGATAAGCAACAATCCTCATTGGTATTGGCAATTTAGAGGACGCCCTCCTAAACGCCTCCTTAGCGTGCGCCAAGTTCTTCCCCTCAATCTCTAGGTGCATTAACACCGTACCAGGCTTGGTAATCCTAACGGCTCTACCCGTGGGCACACCAAAGGCAAGCCTCATACCCTGCTGTAGACGGTCAGCACCGGCCATAGCCAACATCTTATTCTCCCTAATTACGTGAAATGGATACTTCGTTATCTTTAAGTAAAAATTGGGATCCCCAACGTACTTCGACAAGTACTTATACGCCATCTGCCTAGCGGCCTCAAGGGCATTAGCCCTTATTTGACCAGCGCCTTCAGTAACAAGCTCAACAATATAATCGAACCTAACCCTCTCCTTAGCCTTCGTATTACCAAGCTCGAACCTAGGTATTTGCACGTATGGGGCACCAGCTATATACTTAGTCCTTGTGTAGGGTCTCTTCAACCTCCTATAGCACCTACCAGGCCTTAGTGGCATTTACGAAACGTGAAGCCAGTGGGCTTTATAAGCTTTATTATGATATCGAAGCATCCATATGCGATTATATTGTTGAAGGACTGAAGGAAGCCCTATAGAGCAGAGTAATTAATAGACATTACTTCTTCGTCGATTGGATCCTTAGTATCGCTTCGGCAATATCACCATTGGTCTCCCTCAATGCCTTAATGGCTTCATCCCTATTGCACCCGGTCTCCTCCATCACAAGCCTTATATCATCCTCACTAGGCTCGTACTTAGGAGCACCAGGCTGTTGTTGTGATTGTGGAGCTATTATTAATGACCTAGATTGTGGAACGACAGGTTGCGGCTTATTAACCTTAACATCGGAATCCGAGGCTTGGACTTGGTATATTGATAAACCCTGTAATTTAATACGTGCAACCACTGGCTTGTTTATCTCTATTGTTGATCCATCACCAAGATGAATCACAACCTTGGTAACACCGCTAACCTCCTCAAGGTTGAGGTCTGGAATTCCAAATCTTCGAAGCATCCTTTTAACATCCCTTGGGTTTAGACCCACGTCAGTTTATCACCTCCCCGCTTAAAACAATTTCTTTTTATTCCCAACGCACGATAACCATAATTTAGCCGCAGTATGGTCCGAGCATTGGTGCTATTGTTGGTGATGAGCATCCATAACCGAGTACGTGCGTTGGGAAGTAACCTACTACATAAAGTATAGAGCCATTAATCACCATGCTATCCAGGGCACCGCCATACTCCACCTGGAACAATGCACAGTATGGGCATACTGGGTCTAGGTACTCAATAACGACAATGGGGCTGCTCACGTTACCAACCCTTAAACCACTCGAGATAATGCCGTTAATTACGCCTACCTGTGTTGAGTTTGCCCTAAATCCATAACCAAGCTCCTGACCCTGGTAGGTGAGTACGGTGATGTTACCAGCCTTGGCATAATTAATTGCTTCGAATACGAACGGTGAGGCACCGGCTAATACGTAGGTTATGTTGTTTTCCCTATTGAAAACTATGAACAACGGCGTACCAAGTAGGTTACCCGGTATGCCTAGTTCGGTGGCTACATTGGTCATGTTATTTATGGCGCCCATTACGGTGCTAACCAGGTACTGGTCTGTGTAATTAAACGCGCACTGCGGGTACTTACTGGCTAGGTACTCGTACTGGGCCACGGGGTAATCCAGGAGGTATGTCACATTGTTAGACTGCGAGTACGCGACCAAGTACTCATAGGCAATACTGTATATACTATTCAGCAGGTTTAGGGTTGCATTACCACCGTACTTATTATAAACACACACAACCCCAAACCAATTCCCAACACCATCCTCAAAGGCTAGCGTGGGCGTTATCGCCTGGACCTGCCCTGTTGATTTTGAACTAGGTTGAGTGCTTGCGGGTTTATGTATTGGCGCTAGGAAGTATACGAGCACACCGACTAAGGCTACGGCAAGTACTATCACGGCTATTAGTAATGCCTTATTTATATTCGTGTTCCTCGACATAGCCTCCTATCTATGGCTGGATTGATTAAAAATCTTACTAACACATGTAAGCAACACGGGAAATGCATATAGGCTTTTATTCAATACATTGCTTAATGGCAATTAGAGTCAGAGTTAAGCTCTCCTCAATAATGGGAAAGGTCACAATAATTAAAGCATTGGTTACTACAGGTTATGAATCCCAAGAACCTGAGATATTGATACCAAGGTCTGTGGCTGAGGATTTGGGGCTAATGCCCAAGCTACCAAGTGGTTCCGAGGTTAGGAATTACGTACTGGCCGATGGAACGGTAACCAGGCTAATACTCATACCTGGTGCGGTTCAGGTTTGGGTCATTGAGAACGACAGGGTGGTTGGGGGTGTTACAGCCCATGTTGCGGTTAGTGATAATAATGGTCAAGCCTTGTCTCTTCTTGTCGTGGGTGGTTTTTAAGTCTGGTTGTTTGTTTTCTTATGGATGTTGTGTAGGGCTGTTGCTGTCGAGCTTGAGGTGTCTCCGGAGGTTTCTAGGTTGCTCTACTCCGTTGAGTCTGCGTACCTAGGCATTGTTCGTGAGGTTGTTGAGTACGCTGTTGCGAATAATGTTTTGAGTGCGACACAGCTCCAGGGATTGTTCTACAGCAAGTATAGGCGGGAGTATCCGGACTTGCACGCACACCTAATCATCCAAGCAATTAGGCAGGCATCTGAAATCGCGAAGTCCTTCCTTAGAAGAAAAAGAAAGGGCTTGGTGGGCAAGCCCTACCCTGAGGTTAGGAGTGTCTCGATTAGGTTTACGGAGAAGGCATGGAGTTATGAACAATTCATCCACTCCATAGCGCCGGTTAGGCTTGCCATATCACCCATCAGCACCGGTAAGAGAGGTAGAGGTAGCAGGAGATTCGAGGTTTGGCTTAGGCCACACAGGAGGTTTTGGCAATACTGGTGGAGGGTTTTGAGAGGAGAGGCGGAATTAGCGTCTACGTTGATTATTAAACGTAGGACTAACAAGTGGTATGCCATATTCATCTTCGAGATAAAGCCTAGGGAGGAGGAGCCAAAATCAATTGTTGCCTTCGACATCAATGAGAACAATGTTGCTGTTGGTAGGATTGATATAGTTGCGACAATCGATAAGATTGCAAGTTGGAATAGGCAGTACCTAACGCCTGAGCTCTACATGATAAGGACAGACTTCGGCAAATTGGCTAGGAGGTATAAAAGGATTAGGAACACAATTATCGAGAGACTCAAGCCTGGATTCGCCTTACCGAGTGGTAAGTACGTGAATGTGACGAACACAAGGGAGTTTAGGAAGCGCGTTAAGCACCTAAGGGAGAGTGGTAGGAAGGTTGGTAGGGTTAGGCATGTGGCAAGTGAGTTAACCAAGAACCCATCAATCATAATCACCGAGGAGCTTGGTGAGAAGCCTCAAGACGAGATGATTAGTGATCTTGAGAGTAGAGGGCTAAGGCATAGGATCAAGCAAACACCATTCAAGGCTTTGGAGAAAGCCGTTGAGGATAAGGCTTTGGAGCGTGGATCCAAACTATTCCACGTATCATCATACCGCAATAGTAGGGTATGCCCAATTCATTTTACGAAGCTTGAGAAAACAGATGACTGGCACATCCTAAAATGCCCATTTGGGCATTATGTAGATAGGGACCATGCTTCGGTCATGAATATGACTTGGAAGCTAACGCCAGAAGCATGGACAAAAGGCGTATGGTGGGATTTAAGGAGGGAAATAAATTGGAGAGAGTACGAAGGAAGATCAAACCCACTTGTTCCACACGAAATCGTGAAGCACATACACGCAGTACTAAAGACCTTCAAGGCCAGCGAGGAAAGCCCCGCGGTGCTGGCCCGGGGCAAACCCATGAACCCCACCGGAGAAGCCGATGAAGGTGGCGGCGAGGAAACCACCCAAAAAAGGAGGAGGCCAGAAGGCGGATGAGGCATTACTAAGCGATAAGTTGGTCAGTAAGTTGGGTGTAGTGCTCATTGATATTGGTGAGGGGCTTTGGTGCTTTAAGGATGAACTGGGGAAAATCGTGAGAAGGAGTTTATGAATTTATATTTATCGTTTGAAGTACCGATTTCACGATATTCACAAACACGTCAATTGAGGGTTTGGTTTGGGTGAACCCCTGTCCATACGTTGCTGAACCACCGCCTTTTCCGTTAACCCCCTCATTTAGCCTAGCCATTATGTCCCTAACACTAACGCGCTTACTGCTCTCGCTACCTAGGTAAACCAGGTATTCCGTACCGTTATCAAGCCTATTTATCACCAGTAACACCGTGTTAGGCCTATTGCTGAGGTACTCCTTGGCGAATTCCTGTATGTAGCTTCTATCCTCACCCTCATACTCAATATACGTGAAGCCAACGCCATTAATAACGACCTCTCTACCCAACGCCTCACTAATATCACTCTTAATTGCCTTTCTCATTAATGCCTTAACCCTGCCCTCCATCCTCCTTACGTCGCTCACCAACTCGTTGACGCCCTTAACCACAGCATCTTTACTCACGCCTGTTAACTCGGAGATCTCACCTATTGAGTCCTCAAGCGATTCTGCGTAACTTAATGCATGCCTACCTGTTGTGAATATGAACCTAACAACACCCTCCTGTATCTTCTCAACCCTAACAATCTTTATCATACCGATCTCCCCAGTCCTACTTACGTGCATACCGCCGCAAGCCTCAACATCGTATGGTTCATCGTCGGAGCCGACCTGGACTATCCTTAGCTTAGTCCCGGGAACAACACCACCCTGGTATATGTAAACACCGAACTTGGACTCGGCTTCTGTTCTTCCCAACCACCTAATGATGACCGGTTGATTGGCAAGCACAGCCTGGTTCGCCAAGTCCTCAATCTTCCTAATCTCATCCCTACTAGGTAATTTGTAGTGAGTAACATCGAGCCTACTAAATGGGACGTTCTTCTCAGCACCAGCCTGCCAAACATGCCTACCCAAAACCCTCCTAATGCTCTGCAACAGTATGTGTGTTGCAGTGTGCATTCTCATGAGGTCGAGCCTACGCACACCATCAACTATCCCCTCCACAACCTCACCTTCACCTGGTGCCTCGCCCTCGATTACGTGAACAATGACAGGACCAACCCTCTGCACGTCAATAACCCTAGCCTCACCCCTACCATGCTTAATCACACCATGATCAGCAACCTGACCACCACCCTCTGGGTAGAAGGCTGTTTGGTCGAGGATCACATACTTACCCCTAATCACCCTAAGAACCCTCGCATTAAATCGAAATAGCCTCATGTCCTCGTAAAATAACTCCTTAGTCTGTGGTAAGTCCTGGACCTCCACTGGGTTCACATCAACCTTTGGCCTCTCCTCACCAACCTGCCTCTGGTACCTGGCTGCCAGCCTTGAGTAGAAGTCATCAGGTACAGCGACGCTGATACCTAGTTTTGACGACGCGACCTCACGCACTATCTCCGGTGGTAATCCCTGCGAATCATATAGCGTGACTAGGTCGTTAACATCCAATTCTCTCTTACCCGTCCTCCTCTCCCTATCCCTAATAACCCTCTCAATAACCCCAGGGGCCTGCCTTAGCAATTCCCTGAACTTCCTCTCCTCAAGATCCACAAGCTCCAATATCGTCTGCCTCTCCTCATAGACCTCGGGATAATCGTCCCTTAAGAACTCAAGTTCCATGTTCATGATCTCCGTAAGAGGCATCTCAATGCCAACAACATACATACTCCTCAACATCCTCCTAAGCAGTAGCCTATCCAGGTAACCAACACCCGAGTTGCTCGGTATTGCCCCATCAGCCATCATCCAGGATAAGGTCCTACCATGATCGCTCAGTATGTACAGGGTCTCCTGGGCCTTGAGTATGTTCCTAACCTCACCAACATCAAGGCCGACCTTGCTGGATATGTATTCATAGGCCTTCTCAATACTCGTAACCTCGGGATCAAGCTGCCCAAAGTACGTTGCCATGTGCATCAACATCTCATCACTGGGCTTTGGAAGCCCAAGCTTGGACCTAAGTCTCTCAATGAATGAACCAAACACTGCATCGTAAACCGTAGGTTTACCAGTCAATAGCCAATATATCCTCTCGAGGCCATATCCCGTATCCACGATCTTCATGGGCATCTCGACGTATTTACCATTCACGGTTCTATAGTGCATGAAAACCAGCGTGGCGACCTCCAACCCACCAACCAGAACCTCGAGACACTCGCCAGCGTTACCACCACCCTCCCAAACGTTCTCCTTATACGTTATCTCATCATCCCTAAGCCCAAGCTCCTTTGTGAAGAATTCATGGGCGTACTCAACAGTCTCGTCAATCCAATAAATATGCTTATCAGGGTAGTTGAAGGCATGGTGAGCCATCATCTCGAAACCAGTTAGATGCCTACCACTACGGCCAACCTTATCAATGTCAGTAAACCTAATGCTTGGTTGGGACAATGTCAATGGGTTTGCTGGTGGTGGTACTATGCCCTCGGTAACCCAGGGCTGGAAGTCGTATATTGACGCACCGACTAAGTACACGTCACTCCTCCAACGGGCAACGACTGGGTACCTCCTGATCCTCACATGGCCATGCCTCTCAAAGAATTGCAGGAACCTCTCCCTAACGTCCCTAATGGACTCAGGCCTGAACTTACCCGGTGGATTACCTATGAATAGGTATGGCGTGCAGGGCTGGTCACCGCAACTCTCCTGATCTTTATTTAACGTCCAGAAGTGGTGTTTGCAGTATGGGCACTGCTTCCTGTAGAAATTCATCCCAGTAAACATTCTCGTCCTTAATTCCTCCATAACTTAAACGATAATGGATAAATGAGATTATTTTTATATTTTGTTCCTGAGATAAAGACACTTCATTGCCTACGCCCTTCAACACCCTGATAATATTTATACAAACCATCAACAGCCATACCAAAGAGGTGGTAATGAGCTCTCATACTCCTCAGCCTATCATAAACCCGCTTAAGGTCTTGATCCCTTTCAACGAGCATGCCTTCCAGGTCTTTTACGCCCAACCCCTCCCTAATAGCCTCCTCCGCCGTCCTACCCCAAACATCTACTTGCCTCAAGTGCCTATTTAATAAATCCATGGCGTTTGGAACCAGTAGGTGGTGTGTGTAGGCTATGTACGTTGGGTTCCTGGAAATGAGCTTCTTTAGGCTGTCAACGTACATATCAAACCTCAGGGGTTCCATTGTTGTTGGTATTATGTAGTCGAGATCCTTAACGTAAATCCCAGCCGCATCACCAACAATCAGTATACTCCAAGGCTCAATAATGAATGATTGATGATGACTTGCATGGCCAGGTGTGTGTATCACCTCCACCGTAACATCCCCTATCGTGATCCTATCACCATCCCTGGTCTCCCTGGCATTCTTGCTAGGTATCTCGAGTGGTCTCCCATACAATTCCCCAAGCCATCCCATGGCCTCCCTGGCAGGTATCCAAATAATGTCAGGATTTGGAAATACCTTAGAGCCCCTTGGGTGCACATAAACCTCAATGTTAGGATTTAACCCAGCTAGTGCCCCTGTACCGCCATAATGATCTATGTGCACATGAGTTACAAATGCGTGAGTTACAGCACCCGGTAAATTCCTTACAGCGCTTACTAAATCCCTGCTTGATACGGCGGGACCCCCCTCAAACACAACCAAACCCTTCCCCGTATTAACCGCATAAACCGATACCAAGTTACTGTAACCTCCTGGTTCCAGGTCTATTTGGTACACGTTCCTCATAACCTCGGTTATCCGCACCATGAGTAATCAGGAAAAACGGAAATTAATAAGCTTGTCTAGGGAGGATGTATTTTCGCATGCTCATCCTCCAAATAAGCTCGATAAGCCGGCTGCGATCTCCTCCTCACTCGGACCCTCCCTCTTCTCCTCACCACCCTCCTCTTTCTTCTCCTCAGCCTTAGCCTCAGCACCACCCTGTGTAGTAGTCTCCGCCGTGGCCTGTTGAGTTGGTTGTGGGACTTGTAGCCCAAGTTGTGGCGCCTTTGGTGCTATTGCCGCGGCTAGTGCATTCGCCTCAGCTGCAGCCTTACCCAGTATGTAACGTATTGTTTCTGGTGTCGCGTACCTAGCATTAACAGCTAGGTTTAGGGCTTCTGTGTATGCCTTCATTATTGATACCCTTAAGACCTCGGGTGTTGGGTACGCAGCGTTCACCGCCAGGTTTAGTGCGTACCTCACGGCATCCTCAAACATCGACCTATAGGCCTTAGTATCCAGCTTTAGTTCCTCACCTGGGATTAAATACTTGCCCTTGATTACTACTGCCTTTATTTTCAAGGATTCGAAGATGGGTTTTATGTTCAATTTCTTAAGGATCTCAGCCGCATCCTCATTAACCTTATCGCCCTTCTTCACCACCACCGTGTCCTTAACTATCCAGATCTTACCATCCTGAACCTTGATTGGTATTTTCAACTTACCAAACTTACTCATTATGGGGCCTGGACCCATGTTAGTATTACCGGCAGGTGCCACTAAATCGAAGGGGGCTATATCGCCTGGCAACGCCTCTCTCCTAACCCCGTTCTCCCAAATCCACTTGGCCAATTCATACGGGTTCTCGTTAGTGAATATTAACAGGTTCTCGCCCGTAAATAAATTCTCCAACTTCTCATTAGCGCTACCCACTAACTGCCTTAGGGCTATCAACACTAAGGTATTCTTTGCCTTAATAATCCTGGAACCCCTCCTCCTAAGCCAAAACCTATACTCCTGAACAACCTTATTGGATGTACCGTGTAGGTCAATCACGAACAAGGTCTCGTACTTAGAGAACAACTCCTTCAGCTCATTAACGACCCTAACCTTCTTCTCCGGATAGGGCTTCGTCCTAACGTATGCTCGCTTAAATACTGGTTGTGAAGCCATACCTCAGCAAGAAGACGTTGTTTACATGACTTAATTAAATTTTTCTACCGATGTAGCTCACTTCTGCTGTAGGGGCGAGAATGTAATCGGCGGGCCCATTGTTAATTTAACACTGACCTCACCCAACTGCTCCGGCCTCACCCTCTTCAGCACCTCCTCAAGCACCGCAACTATATTCTCCGCAACCTGCTTTGAATCCATATCCTCAGTGCCGACCCTACACATGATCTGGGGTTGATCCTTAACCCTAACCCTAACGCTCCTCCTTAACCTCTCAATCACAGCCTTTATGTCAGCGTTCGGTTGAACGACCTCAGGCATCTTATTCCTAGGACCAAGTATTTGGCCCATAACCCTACCAATTAGGACCATGAGGTCTGGGGTCGCTACGAAATAATCGTATGACTGAGCCAACTTCCTAATCTCCTTCTTATTACCCGCCAACTTCTCAATATCCTCCCTAGTAAGCACCGCATCAGCATTAGCCTCCTTAGCGGCTAGAACCATGGCGCCTGTAGCCATCACACAGACCTTCGGTGTTTTGCCCTGTAGTGAGTGTGGTAAGACCACCATTACGTTGAACCTATTATTTTGATTCTTAACATCGAAATCCCTGAACCTAACTATTAACTCGTAGGATTGCTTAAACCTCCTCTTCTTTGCCTTAGCCCTCGCCTCCTCCACAGCCCTCATCACTGCGTTTATGTCTAGACTCATAATCAGCATGGTATGGAAAACACCCTATTAAAGTATTTTTCCCAAGAGCATAACAATGTCGCATGCTGACTTAGGAACTAAACTGAAGCTCCGAATACACAAATACTTGCCCGTTCGTAAGCGGTATTGATATTGAGTTAATACCGTAGAGCCTAGCCACGCCATTAAACTCTACAGTGCATCCACCCACCACGAACCTGGCACCCACTATGTACGTACCATTTCCAACCAACGTTAATACGCCGGAGTACCCAGGCATTATCAAGCACTTATTGCTTGCGACGAGTACGGCATTGTTTATCTCCAGGTACGGTATTACAGCCGCATCCCTCCCCGTATTCACAATTGTGAATTCTACGGAACCATTTACGTAGTATGGACCGTCAACCGTAACCCTTATTCCATACCTCGTACTTGCCATGTTAAGTATATTAAATACGTACATTACGACGGCTATTGCTAGGGCTATGGCAACTACCGTCAGTATTATCGTCGTTAGTGGGTGTGAGATACCCCTGCTTTTCATAATTGAGACATTATTGATAAGTTGAAATACCTAATAAATTTTTCCTTCAATTCTTTTAAAACCTCCCCTCCTGCCTAAGCGACTCCTCGTACTTGTTAATGATGCTATCGTAAGCCCCAGAATCCAGCTCTCTCAACACCTGCTTGGGATCCTTCCCATTTATTGTAACACCAATACTCCTACAAACACCTATGACTTGCTTAAGGGCGCCCTTGAAGTTCCTGCTCTTAAGTTCCTCCCATTTGATGTACGCTATCTCCGCCAATTTGTCAATATCAATATCGCCAATCAACTCCTTAACTGCCTGGTGACTCCCTGTATCCTTTCCAATAGATCGCATTATTAAGTCCGTGATAGGTGGTAACTCAGGCTTAACGGTGAAATTACTCGTGTCCTCATCAATCTCCAGCTCAACAAACACATTGTTAATGCCGTAATTAGCCAGGATTCTCGTCTTTTTATTTATCTCATCAGTCACCTTGCCGATATCCACACCATACTGACCCAACTGCTGAACAGCAGGACCTCCAGCCTTCCCAGGCGCAACGGCTATTTTCACAACCCTCTTAACCATATTCGGGAGACCTCGGTTAATGCTTGGTATTTAACGTTTTTGTCTACGATTACTTACCCTCAATTTTCCTAACACCCTTTATGTTCACGATTATCGGCATCGTGCTTGATGAATCAAGAAGCTCAAGGTAAACCTGCCCCTTCTGCTTATCAATATCCACAACCCTACCCCTATAACCCCTGAAGGGCTCAACTATTATCTCAACAACATCGCCGACGTTGACCTCGACAGGCTTAACCAAGCTACGTAATAACTCGTCAGAGCTCATGACACCCCTAACCATGCCCCTATAATGCTTAATACCCGTCGCGAGATCCTGGATCTCATAAGGCATCGCACCCTCGACAAAGACGAAGCCCTTAAGCTCCGGCAACACGACTATCGCCGATATCCTAACCTTATTTAAACCCCTATTTTCAGCCCTAGCCTTAAGCATGAACGCAACACCATACTCCTGGCCGCCCACAGCCCTTATTGCATAAACCCTACAATTCGATGGTTTACCCTCCTCACTCATTAAGTCATCGCTATAGGCGCTGGTTTATTAAAACTTGTTCATTACGACGCCTTATCTGCGACCCAAGCCTCTCGTGCTTAGTATTACCAATATGAGCATTATGCCTAGTATTACGACTATTGTTAGTACGACAACTAGGTTTAGTGGATATGGTAAGTTAAAGTTGGCACTACTCGCTAAATACTCGCCCGCTATATTGAATAGGAACGAGTATATTCCCAATATGGCTATTATTAAGGCACCAAGCTTTAGAACAACCATATAATTACTCCTAGTTGGCTTTTTAGAAACCCTGAATATCCAAACCAACATGCTTAGCCAATTCATCAACTTCCTAACCCAACCCTCACTACTCATCGTGATCTCAATGCAACCCTAAATTTAAAACATTCCCTAACACCTAGGATATTAACTGTCTAAAGAATTCAGCCTTATTGAAGGGCCTTAGGTCGTCATAGCCCTGGCCAACACCCAGGAAGTATATGGGCTTCTTAAGCTCGTATAGGAACGTCAGTATTGCACCGCCCTTAGGGTAGGCATCGACCTTGGTAACCACTAAACCATCTATCCTAACATACTTACTATAGTACTTGGCAATGTCCAGAGCTTCATTACCGAGCAGTGCGTCGGCTACGAATATGGATACATCAGGCTTACTAACCCTCTGAACCTTACTCAACTCGTTCATTAGGTTAATGTCAGTGTGCATTCTACCGGCGGTGTCTATCATCACGAAGTCGATACCCCTAACCCTGGCGTGGTTTATTGCATCATAAGCCACGGCAGCGGGGTCGGAACCGTAGTCATGCTTAATAACCCTAACACTAAGCCTGCTTGCGTGCCCCTCCAACTGTTCGATTGCACCAGCCCTGTACGTGTCCGCTGCGGCCCATACTGCCGTATACCCACCCTTCATTAATTGATGCGTTATTTTGGCTATGGTTGTCGTCTTTCCATAACCATTTGGTCCAAGGAATAGAAGAACCACGGGCTTCTTTGCATTGTGCATCTTGATAACCTCGCTCATGAAGTCCACATTTGGTACATCACTGAATAACTCATCCAGGGCTTTAACTATCACGTTCTTTATCACTGACTCCTTATCCCCAAACCTAGGCACCTTAAGACCCCTAAGTTGGTTAATCACGGAATTACTTATCGCGTCAGCCACGTCAACGGCTACGTCAGCCTCGACAAGTTGCATGAACAAATCGTCTCGTACTTCACTGAGCTTACTCTCGCTAAGCTCTGCCGTGGTTATTGAGGTGACTATCGAGTTTGTGAACGATCTAAATGCATCCCTGAGCTTATCAAACACCATAGCAACCTACCGCTGAGGTTGTTGCTGCTGCCTAATGGCTGCATTTATGTAGAGTAGGAAGTTGTCTATGTCGCTTATTCTCTTGGCTATATCGGCTGATTGGGCGTCGAGTTTTGATTTTAGGTCCTCGAACTCCTTGATCCTGGACTCAATATAGTTAATGGCGTAGGGTATATCCATCTCTATGACGTAGTTTGCCCCAACACTAACAAGGACCCTCTCACCCTGTACTGGCGATGCCCTAATGAAGATGCCACCACCAACTCCCGCGTATGTGTCCTGGACATTACCACCACTTAGCATGGAGAGCATATCCTTGGCGCTCCCTAACTCATTCAATGTTTGCGTTATTAGTGCCAGGTTTTGCCTAACAACGTCGAGCAACGCTGTTAATGAGTTCCTCTCCTCAACCAACCTCTCAATATCCTCCCTGGTTATAACGACCCTCTGTGGTTGTTGTGACATTGCTAACCTCACCACTTAATCAATGACTCAAGGCTCATTAATTGAAGCAACTCCGTCCTCCTAACCTCATCCTTACTAATCTCCTTGACCTCCTCAATCCTTATCAAACCCCTCTCTAACCTATGCCTACTTCCCAAATCACTATAAGCCTTCTCAATAGCCTCGCTAGGCTTTGTTGCAGGAACCTCAATCGTGAACTTCCGCCACTGTGCTCCAATCCTCATATGCCCAATAACCCTATAGATCCTAACCTGCACGTGCTTGGGGTAGGCTCGCGATTTATAAGGATTTTGCCCGTTATTGGGTATCACCATCTGTAGATCGTGATAACTAGAACCATTGAGTTTTTAAGGGGGTTCTTGAGAAACTACTCAGGTGGTGTGGTAGTGGTTCTCACCTGCGATGTCTGTGGTGCACCCATAGATGGCGAGCCTGTCATTGTCGAGATAGACGGCGCCGTATTAACACTATGCCAGAGATGTGCCCGTAAGTACGTAGGCACGAAGGGGGTCAAGGTCATAAGAGGCCCATCGCAAGTATCAACTGGTTCCCAGGGCATTACCGCGGTTAGGTATGAGACCAGGAGGGGCACTACGTATAGGGTCAGTAAGCCGAGGATTAACGTCGATAAATACGAGGTTGTAGAAAACTACGCAGAACTCATTAGGGAGGCTAGGGAGAGCCTCGGCATGAGTAGGGATGTGCTAGCGAAGGTCATTGGAGTTAAGGATAGCATCCTCAAGAGGATTGAAGATGGGCAGTTAATACCGGATATAGAGTTGGCTAGGAAGCTCGAGAAGGTGCTCGGCATAAGCCTACTCAGGGAGGCTGAGAATACCGGTACAACGACGGAAAAACCCGTGAATAAGTCATTGACTCTCGGTGATGTTGTTATGATACGTGAAAAGAACAAGAAGTGAGTGCAAGAAATTAGCTTTATATTAAATGCAAGTGTGAGTGTTTGGTAGTGGGTAGTAAGGCAGTATTGCTTATTGCTGACGATATTGAGGATGGAAAGATTAGGGAATTTAAGTCCCTAGCTGAGGCTGGTGATTATGAGGTATTGGACACGATAATACAGAGAAGGAGACCAGATCCACGTTACTACCTAGGTCTTGGTAAGTTAAGCAAGGTTGAGGAGATTATTAGGAGTTATGAACCGGATACGGTCATTACATACCACCAGTTAAATCCTGTACAATACGTCAACCTTGGGCGTAGGTTGAGGATTAGGGTTATGGATAGGGTTTGGCTTATCCTCGAGATTTTCGAAAGGAGGGCTGGTTCTAAGGAGGCTAAGCTACAGATTGAGTTAACGAGATTGAGACTCGAAATCCCAAGGATTAGGGAATTCATTAGACTAGCCAAGTTGGGCGAACAGATTGGGATTTACGGTGGTGGTGAGTACGCGATAGAGGCCTACTATAGGCACATGGTTAGGAGGGCCTCGCACATTAGGAGGGAGCTCGAGAAAATTAGGGAGAGGAAGACTTCCCTGGTCATGAGGAGGAGGGATTACGGTCTTCCACAGGTCGCCCTGACGGGTTACACATCCGCTGGCAAAACCACGTTGTTCAACAGGCTCGCCAGGGAGAATAAGTATGTTGATGGTAAACCCTTCGCCACATTGGATACGTACTCAAGGCTGGCGTATTTCAACGGTGTAAACGCGATATTGACCGACACAATAGGGTTCATTGACGACCTACCACCACTACTCATTGAGTCATTCTACGCAACAATAGCGGAGGTTCTCAATTCCGACCTCGTACTCTTCGTAATAGACATAAGCGATGAGTATCCCGAGTTTCATAGAAAGTTCACGAGCTCCCTCAGGATATTCATGGACCTTGGAGTCTCCAAGGGCAAGATCTTGCCTGTATTAAATAAGGTGGATGCAGCCAATGACTCGTACATAAGCGATAAGGTATCGCTTGTTAAGCAGGAATTTAATGAGTATGTCGTAATATCGGCAAAGCTGGGGATTGGCATTGACGATCTTCGTAATACAATACGTAATAAATTAGAGCAACTGGGATTGGTAGGTAAGGATTAGTAAGAAATAAAATAATTATTTTTGCCGAGAATACCTAATGGAGGAGGATTTGGAGACTTCGTTATTCCTTGAGTATGTGCGCAGGAAGATGTCCTTCGAGTATGACGAGGAGACTGGGGAGTTGGCTGTGAAAATACTGAGAGCGTTATTCGAGAGGAATGAGACAATACCCGATGAAACGCTGGCATTAATACTCGGCGTGAGTGCTGCCGAGATCAGGAGGGCTTTACATGCAATGCATAGGGTCGGTCTCGTGGGTTTTGTTAGGGAGTCAACGGATCAATACAGGTATGAATACAAGTGGTTCCTGAATAAGGAATTCATTAGGAAATTCCTGGTGCAGCACATAAATAATGTAGCGTCAAAATTAATGCATAGACTGAATGCGCTAAGCACGACGACACTGTACATATGCCCAACATGCTTTAGAGGGTATACGCTCGATGAGGCTTATGAATACGACTTTAGGTGCCCTCGTGATGATACGGAGCTCGAGCAGGTTGATGCAATATCAGAGATAGAATTTCTCACAAATGTAATTAAGAACTTGCGTATTGAAAAGGAAAGCCCACAGCAATAACGAATCATTTATTGACTTATTTTCATCATGATAGCACTCCGTTCTAGGAAGTTTGATTTTTGTTTCGTAAATAAAATTATGATTATGATTAGGAATTAAAGATTGATCTCTTTGCATTATAACATCAATACTTGCCCTTAGATAGAACCCTCGCTGCCGTAATTAATGGGTGCCAGACAGGGGCTGTCGGTGGTGCGTATGATAGGTCGGCAAAGAACACATCATCTATCGTTGCACCCCTACCTATCAGAGCCGCTGCAGTGTCTATGTAACCGGCAACTATTTTGTCAGGGCCTACTATTTGTACACCAAGTATCCTGCCGCTTTGTTCATCTGCAATCATCTTAATGTTCACCTGGACGCCACCCGGATAGTAGTGCGCCGTTGTCCTGGCCCTTATGGTTGCCGATACCGGTTTGAACCCCTCCTCCCTAGCCTGCCTCTCCGTAAGACCTGTCCTGGCCACGTATAGATTGAAGGCCTTAGTTATAGCCGTGCCAAGTACGCCAGGGAATTTTAAAAACCTGCCCTTAACGGCGTTTGCCCCAGCCACTTGACCCATTTTATTCGCTGGTGGGGCTAGTGCCACGTACATCCTTTTACCAGTTATTAGGCTCCACGTCTCAGCAACATCGCCTGCAGCGTATATGTTTGGAACCGAGGTCTCCATGTACTCATTAACCCAGACCGCCTTCGTCTCGCCGAGCTTAACGCCAGCTTTTTCGGCAAGCTCTGTGTCAGGTCTGACGCCGACACCCATCACCACCTTGTCTACGGTGTACTCACCCTTCTCGGTAATTACCTTATTCACATGCCCATTAACACCCTTAAACCCAACAACCCTCTCATTTAAGTGCAGTTCAACCCCATTCTTAACCAACTCATCATGGACTAACTTAGCCATGTCCTCGTCAAACGTTGTTGGCAGTACATGAGGCATCATTTCGAAGAGCAGGACTTTCTTACCAAGGTCCCTGAGAGCCTCAGCCATTTCAAGGCCTATGTAGCCACCTCCAACAACAGCAACAGCACTAGCCCTCTCAACCTCCCCCCTAAGCATTGGTGCTTCATGTGGAAGTCTGAGCGTTAATATTCCATTTAGGTCATGACCTTCCACGGGAAGGGTTATGGGTTTGGCTCCCGTGGCTATTATGAGCACATCCCATTGATACTTAACAACCTCACCACCCTCCCTGACCAGGACAACCTGGTTCTTAGCATCTATATCAAAGGCCTCGGCATTTATCTTAACGATTATCCTCCTCTCCTTAGCAAACTCCTCAGGTGAGTATATGGCTAGTTCATGGGCATCCTTAACAACACCACCCACGTAGTAAGGTATCCCGCAGGGCGCATGGCTTATGAATGGACCCTTATCTATCATGATAACCTCGGCCTCGGGATCGAGTCTCCTGGCCCTGGCAGCAGCCGAAGCACCCGCCGCACCTCCACCTATTATTACGACCCTCTTACCCATATTGCATTATGCCTCTACAATGTATTAATTAATTTTTCCGTGAAATTCATCCACAACCTCCATCTAGGAAACCCACTAACTCATTTATTACCTTCCTGGCAGCAATCACGTGTCTCCTCTTAACAGGATACTTAATTAGGTAGGTATCGATGATATTAACCTTGTTCGCATTCCCATATTTAATGCATTGAGCGACGTAACGGCTTACGCTAGGTGTTAATGTCCACGTTATTAATTCATGGACAATCCCATCATCAAAAACACTGGGTATCCTCTTCGTCATCTCAATAAACGCTGCTGGTATTAAGTATCGCTTATCAAGCAGGTAATGCAGGAACTCGTGAACCACGGTATCAATTATGTCACTTACGCCATCAACTGTTGGCTCACCACCAATGAAACCCTGAGCCCTGAGTATATCCCACACTGATAGCGTGATGACCTCCTCTCTCCCCATCAGCATGATTTTCCCAAAGACCGTGGGATTGTGCGTAAGCAATACCCTAGGTGTCTCGATATTAAATATCCTTCCTAACCTAGATAAAGCGTTCATTGCCATGTCACGGTACTTCGTAATATTATCCTTAGCCTTTGTTATTACATCATCAACATAGCATCTACAATTGCCATTACACGACATCAACATCCTCACCATGAGCGATGGGTTCACCCTCAACGTGATAATGCTACCTCGACCGAGCCTCTGTATCACCACGTTCTTGTCAACATCAAAGTAATCCCTGAGGGACTTCTCGGTATCCCTGTTTATCAACTCCCTCTCGGGACCCATGGGTACCATATCCAATACCCCAGATCCTAGGAAGTCAAGGATTGCATTAAGCATGATCAATGCCGCTCTAAGTTTCGCACCATGTTTGTTGAATAATGAAAATTTGGTAAACCTAACGGTGGTTGTGATACTCCCTATGTAGGTCCACTGGGCCTCGGTGTCCATGATTTATCTCCTTAGTATTAAATTAATTTGTTATCTATAATTTAAATGATTCCTTGAGCACACTAACTATTTTTCTGCGCAATACTCTTTAAGGCTGGATTTGCAGGTTGCTGTGTCATTACCAATATCCGTGAAGTCAGGTGGTGCGGTTAAACCCCCCTGGATAACAGAACTAGGTGGTGTTTCCTCAGAACACCCTGTTGCGAGTAGGCTGGGCGTCGATGTATTAAACCTAGGCGGTAACGCAATGGACGCTGCAATAACCACATCCCTAGCCCTCGCACTAACGCAACCGCACCTCGGTGGTTTGGGCGGGGATTTCTTCGCCATGGTTTATTCAGCCAAGGATGGCAGGGTCTACTTCCTAAATGCCAGCGGTTGGGCGCCAAGGAGGTTAAGTAGGGAGTTACTGGCCCAGCGTGGATTGAGTGCCGTGCCTTTGAAGGGCCCATTATCACCAGTCGTCCCAGGGCTACTGGCTGGTCTTCATGCACTGTGGAGAAGGTTTGGTAGTGCCGAGTGGGCTTCATTGGTTAGGCCTGTCGTAGAGACCGCCAGGAAGGGATTCCCAGCAAGTCCCAGCTTCACCAGGGCTATTAATGCCGTGATTGGTGAGGTGAAGGATAACGAGGGCTTTAGGAGGACATACCCACTAACTCCGAGACCCTGGAGCCTAATTAGGATAGAGCCGTTAACGAAAACCCTCGAGTTGGTGATGGAGCATGGTCCAGACATACTGTACAGGGGGGAGGTTGGTCAGGCATTGGTTGAGTACGTGCAATCAATGGGTGGTGTTATGGAGATGGACGACTTGAGGGAGTACGAACCCGAGTGGCGCGACCCACTGAGTGCGGAGTATAGGGGCTTCACGATCTACGAGTCACCACCGAACACCCAGGGAATAACGACATTGATGATACTCAAGATCCTCGAGACCATAAAGGACGCAGGCGAGGTCTTCTCACGCAGGAGGATAGAGACTTACCTAGGGGTTTACAGGATTGCGTATGAGCTAAGGGATAGATATGTTGGTGATCCAAGGTTCGTCGAGGTGCCCGTGAATAAACTACTCGATGTTGGCTTCCTACTTTCCGAGTATAGCACCAGGTCTAGGACCCAATTACGTGGATCTGGAGATACGACGTATTTCGTAGTTGTTGATAAGGAAGGGAACATAGTCAGCGCAATCCAAAGTCTCTATCATCACTTCGGATCACTAATTACAGAGCCAAGGTATGGCATAACCCTCAACAACAGGGCATCGGACTTCTCAATGGATGGACCAAACATCCTCATGCCTAGGAAGAGACCATTACACACACTTAGCACGGTGATAATCACCAAGGAGGAGGAACCGAAGTATGCACTTGGCACGTCAGGCGCCCACTTTAGGCCACAACAGCACACATTGTTTATTACGAACATGGTTGATTACGGATTAAGCCCTGTTGAGGCGATAGATGCACCGAGATTCCTATGGGATAGGAAGTCCTTAATAATTGAGGATGGCTTTGAGGTTGCGGGACTAACAGAGCCCCACCAAGTCGTTAGGTACCCAGGCAGTACTGGTGTGGCGAGTATACTAGCCTTCATGGATGATGGAAGAAAACTCCTTCATGCTGATATTAGGGGTGATGGGCTGGCACTCGGTCAGTGATAATTATGATTTGTCTGTTGGTTTTTCGTGGTAGGAAGTGTTTATAAATAGGATATGAATCCTACCACCGTATGTCGAGCGGAAATTCGAAGTCCACCATAGTCGGCGCGGTCTTAGCAATAGTCGTGATAGTAGCCGTAGCATACTACCTAGTTCAAATGGCGCATAAGCCACAAAGTCCTCATTATCCCTTATTGATTGTTGATTACCTTGGGCGTAATGTCACGATACAGTCTCAACCGAGCACAATAGGCATAGTAAGTCCCGACTGCGCCCAGATAGTGTATGTGTTAGGTCTTGGTAATAAGGTCATCCTTCTAGACATATACTCAAAGCAACTACTTAATTACCTGGGCGTGACTGTGCCGAGTAATGCTACAATAATAAGTAGCATATACCCAACACCGCCATTAGAACCAATACTACTTGCCCATCCATCACTCATCTGCGCAGACGCTGGGTTTAATTACCAGTTCGTTGAGGACACAGGGACGCTGGCTGATAGTGGCATAGCTGTGCTCTTCATAGGAGGTACCGACAACACCAACGTGACGGGCATCTACAATGACGTGATGCTCGTGGCTAAGGCCCTGGGTGTTACGAGTAGGGGTGAGTTGGTTGTGGGTAGGATGGGTGATATACTCAATTATGTGAGAAGCCATGTAACCAATGCCCAACCCGTCACCGTGGCCTATCTAAGTTGGTATAACCCAATATATGTGGCCGGCAACTCATCATTCATTGGTTACTACATAACCGTTGCGGGTGGTTATGACCCATTTACTGGCATGTACCCAACCATAACTCCAACCCAATTAATAATTGCTAACCCGGACTATATAATTGCTGATGATTTCATGGGTAACTATAGCGCTACCCTGCAGGCGATACTCTCAATACCCGGGATTAACACCACGAATGCGGTTAAGGAAGGGCATGTTTACATATTGGGCAACCTAGCCCAAAGTCTCGTTGAGGAACCTGGACCCCTGTCTGTCTATGGCGCACTGCTTCTGGCAATGATACTGCATCCAAGCTCCTTTGGGATTAACTCCACGGAGATCCCCCATTACATAAGTTCCCAGTGGGTTATGGAGTATGTGAAACCTAACCTAAACTTGACGTTAAGTGGGTGATGATTCACGCACGACAAATCCCTCATTAAATACCTCTGGATCTTCATACCACTGTTACTCCTGGGCATAATCCTGGACATAATGGTTGGCGAGGTTATAATACCAGCGAATAAACTATTTGATCCACCCCAAGTCTATAGGGTTATAATCCTGGACATAAGACTACCCGAGTTGCTAGCCTGCATTGTGGTTGGTGCAAACCTATCCGTGGCTGGTGCTGTAATGCAATCACTATTCAGGAATCCACTTGCTGAACCGTACGTCACAGGTACAGCCTCGGGTGCCTTACTTGGCGCCCTAATTGGACTTTTAATCAGCATTACCTCTAGGGTTGGAAGTTCATTCTCGATCGTGTTGATGCCCGTGTTTTCCTTTATTGGTGCAATGGTTGCCATAGCCCTCGTTCTAACCTTCGGTAGGGGTGGTTGGTTATCACTCGTACTTGCCGGTATTGGAGTCTCCATAATGTTCTCATCAATTGTGATGATTATCGACACATACCTACTAACGATAATACCGACATTACCAGCCATTGTCTACCTACTCTTTGGCACAGTCAGCGGTATTAACTGGAATGAGGATTTGGCAATGGCTTATGTCAGTTTACCGACCATGGCGTACATAATAGTTAGTGCCCGTGAGGTGAATCTATTGATGATGAGTGATGAGGTTGCCCAGGCAGGTGGTGTTAATCCAGGGTTTTCAAGGGCCATATTCATCACATTAACTGGCTTATTAACCGCAATATCCATATCCTTCACGGGGATAATAGGTTTCGTAGGTCTCGTAACCCCACACCTAACACGACTACTGCTGAAGAGTTCCGATAATTCCAGGGTGATACCCCTATCGATAATCTCGGGATCCACAATCATGCTTTACGCAAACGTGGTCAGTAAGGTGTTAATCCCTGGTGTGGTTATGCCGATTACGGCAATAACGAGCCTATTTGGAGTCCCCGTACTACTAATACTGCTTAGGGGTGTTGGACATGGGTAGTTACGCGGTTAGGTTTGTGAATGCTAGTATTGGTTATGATGAGCCCATTATCAAGGACATCATGCTTAATATACCGAGGCCTGGCCTAACCACGATATTAGGTCCAAATGGGTCTGGTAAGACAACGATGCTTAGAGCCCTAATTAAGTATGTCAGGATCTTTGGTGGGTACGTATACGTAGATGGCAAGAGCGTGGATTCAATACCCATAAGGGATTTGCCCAGGTACATTTCGTACTCACCAGCGGAAATAAACTCACAGGTCATCCTAACGGTTAGGGACATAATGCGCAGTGCCAGGGGTGGTGATGGTTGGGTTGGTGATGAGGATATCAACGACACCCTACGTTTTCTGGGTATCCAGGACTTGGTAGATAGAATGTTCGATGAATTAAGCACTGGACAGAAGAGGCTTGTCTTAATAGCTAGGGCCCTGGTTTCCAAAGCACCGCTATTACTGCTTGATGAACCAACATCCAACCTTGACCTTGGTAATAAGTATAGGGTGGTTTCCATACTCAGGAAGATTGTGGATGAGAGGGGTATTACCGTGATAACCGCAGGCCACGATATAGACCTAGCACTATCCAGTGATTGGGTTGTCGCAGTAAAGGATGGCGAGTTATTGGCAATGGGAAGCCCGGATGATATAATTAATGAAGACACGTTATCCAAACTCTATGGAATAAACATTAGGGTTTTAAGGCTTAATGGGCATAGGCTCATCTACGTAGAGTAATACGATGGTTCATGTAATAGACGATAACTGCAAACAGGATTATTATGTATTACGAAAGTGGGAATTTGCTGACTCTAATGTGTTCTCGACTCTTAAGGAGGCTAGGACATATCCCGCCCCAATCGTATAATCAGATATGGCAATGGGAAAGGAAATTTATAAAACACGCCCAACCACACGTGGTTGTTATGTTTGGTTGGGGTGGGCGAATATTAAGGATTGACCTTTCAAGTAGGAAATATGCCGTGCAATCTCTCGATCCGTCCCTAGCCATGAACTTCATAGGTGGTAGGGGCTTTGCAATAAAGACCCTGTGGGATGAATTACCGTCTGGTGTCGACCCACTAAGCCCACTGAACAAGTTAATACTCGCCGTAGGTCCACTAACAGCATTACCAATACCAAACAGTGGTAAGTTGGTGGTTGCCGCAAAGAGCCCGTTGACTGGTGGTTATGGTGATGGAAATATCGGTACGTGGCTTGCGGTGCACATGAGGAGGGCTGGTATCGACATGGTGATTATCGAGGGTAAGGCTGAGAAGCCAACCTACCTATACATAGAGAATAAGGGTGAGGAGATAAAGGTCGACTTTAACGATGCCAGCGACCTATGGGGGCTGGATGCGTTCGCCACGGAGGATCGATTAAAGAAGATACACGGTAGTGACGTGGGCATGGTGATGATAGGCCCAGCCGGGGAGAGATTAGTTAGGTTCGCCACGATAGTTGCCCAGAAGGGACGTAGTGGTGGTAGGCCCGGTATCGGGGCCGTCATGGGTAGCAAGAATCTGAAGGCTGTGGTTATGAGGGGACACGGCGATGTTAAGGTCGCCGACCCAATGCTTAGGAAAATCGGTGTTGACGCCATGGTAGCCACGAAGTCGAAACCCAACTACCCATTCTGGATGAGGCAGGGCACCACATCAACCGTTGAGTGGGCCCAGGAGGCCAGTGTGCTACCGACGTACAACTTCAGTGAGGGTCAATTTGATGATTACGATAAGATAGGCGGGTTCTCTGTTGAGAGGAATAAGGTTATGACTAGGTCATGCCCACAGTGCGTCATGGCCTGCGGCCATGTGGTTAAGGACTCTGAGGGCGAATTAGCTGAGTTGGATTATGAGAATATCGCGATTCTCGGTAGTAACCTCGGTATTGGTGACCTATCCAAGGTGGCCCATTTGAATAGGATTGCCGATATGATGGGTATGGACACAATAAGCCTGGGTGATACGATGGCATTCGCTATGGAGGCTACGGAGAGGGGATTAATCAATAGAACTGATGGAATCGAGTGGGGCGATTATAAGAATGCTGCAGAGCTTGCCATGGACATAGCGCTACAGAGAACAGAACTTGGTAAGCTGCTCAGCAACGGCGTTAGGGTATCGTCAATGAGGCTTGGTCAGGAGGCTACAGAGTTCGCAATGCATGTTAAGGGCCTGGAGATTAGTGCGTATGATTGCCACGCCGCCCCTGGCATGGCTCTTGCCTTCTCCACAAGCCCCATAGGCGCTCACCATAAGGATGCTTGGTTAATATCCTGGGAGGTTCAGAGGGGTAGGTTTGACTACACTAGGGAGAAGGTTGAGAAACTGGTCGAAATGCAGGACATAAGGGGTGGGCTCTTCGAGACGATTGTCACGTGTAGGTTCCCATGGGTTGAGGTCGGGCTTGAGCTTGATTGGTACTTTAGGCTGTTCAAGGCTGCCACAGGCATGGATATGAACATGGAAATACTTAGTACGATTAACAATAGGATATACACACTAATTAGGGCCTTTTGGGTTAGGGAGTATGGGCATTGGGATAGGGCATATGACACACCACCAGCTAAGTGGTTTAAGAAACCGCTGACAAAGGGGCCACTAAAGGGTGCAACGCTCAATTATGACGGTTATCAGAGAATGCTCAGTTGGTACTACGAACTAAGGGGCTGGGACGAGAGGGGGATACCCAGGAAATCAACACTTAACAGGTTAGGGCTTGGCTACGTAATACCCCAACTAGGGAGAATCACCACTTTAACAGAATGAAAGGCATTTAAACAATTTACTAATTCTAATAACGAGAAAATGAGCGATAACTGCCGCCTCCCCCTGTTCGCAGATTGTAAGGAGGTTAATGATGAGGTTAAATGCCCTGGAGATGGCGGCTACAGTGTAATACCACTCTTTGGTAAGAGGGTGAGGGTTAGGAAGGACTCAGCACCCATAAGACTCATGGGCTGTCTAGATGAGTTGGTGAACGTAGCGAACAATGCTAGGTTGAGTTTTGATGGCAATTATGCTGGCCGCATAGCCTCAATGGTCATGGCCCTATCTATGCAATTGAATGCGTACCTGGTGCAGGGGACTGATGATAGGTTAGGCAAGGTTAAGGAGGTTGAGGATACCTTAATGAGTGAGATCGTGAGTTTATGCCGTGGGTTTAGGGGACCGCTTGGTTGGGTAATTGCAGTGACGCCTGAGCTTCAGGCTATCGATGCTATGAGGGTTAAACTTAGGGAGTGCGGTAGGATCGCGTCATCAATGCTTGATGATTACCCACAATCATCCAACATAATTGGTGTTCTAAACCATGCCGATAAGTTGGTTGCACAGGCCATCTATTGCCTTGGTGGTCGTGTGTTTAGGTCTGTCGATGATGCCGTGGAATACTTATTAAATGGTATTTCGTAATAAGGACAGATTTATTAACAAATAATTATTTGTAAATTATTAATGAGTGTTGCGGATAGGCTTAGGGAAAAGTACGACGAGTGGGTTAGGGAATTCCTAATACCCACGCTTAAGAGGGTTCCCGAGTGGCGTAAATTCGCAACATCCTTCGGCGTAGAGATTAAGCCATTATATACACCATTGGATGTTAAGGGCGATTATTTGGAAAAGATGGGATTTCCTGGTGAGTACCCATTCACGAGGGGTATATACCCAACAATGTATAGATCGAGACTATGGACGTTCAGGGAATACTCAGGCTTCGGCTCGCCCGAGGATACGAATAAGAGGTACAAGTTCCTGATATCACAAGGGCAGACGGGCCTAAGTGTAGCATTCGACTTACCCACCCAGTTGGGTCTTGATCCTGACCATGAACTCGCATACCCGGAGGTAGGTAAGGTTGGTGTATCTGTACCTGAGGTTGTCTCCATGTCCATACTATTTAATGGTATAGATATTAGTAAGATAACGACATCATTCACGATAAACGCCACGGCAGCCGAGATTTTGTCCATGTACATAACCGTGGCCGAGGGCATGGGTATTGATAAGGCCGTGCTCGATGGTACAATACAGAATGACATACTTAAGGAGTTCATAGCCAGGAACCTATACATATACCCACCACTCCACTCAATGAGGTACGCCGTGGACATAATAGCGTACACGTCAAGGAACATGCCGAAGTGGCACCCAATAAGCATCAGTGGTTACCACTTCAGGGAGGCTGGCGCAACCGCGGTGCAAGAGGCTGCTTTCACACTTGCTGATGCAATTGAATACACAAACTGGGTCATCAACAGGTGGAAGATGGGTGTTGATGACTTCGCACCAGGGCTCTCATTCTTCTTCGCTGCAACAACAAACCTCTTCGAGGAGGTTGCGAAGTTTAGGGCTGCACGTAGGTTATACGCAAGAATAATGAGGGAGAGGTTTGGCGCGAAGAAACTTGAATCAATGAAACTTAAATTCCACGTGCAAACATCGGGAGCTACATTGACTGCGCAGCAGCCTGAGGTCAACATAATAAGGACCACAATACAGGCCCTGGCCGCCGTGCTTGGCGGTGCCCAATCACTCCACGTTAACGCGTATGATGAGGCCCTGGCGCTACCCACGGAGAGGTCCGTCAAGCTTGCCCTGAGGGTTCAGCAAGTAATTGCCTACGAGAGTGGTGTAATCGACTCAATAGACCCGTTGGGTGGTTCCTACTACATTGAGTGGTTGACGGACGCTATCGAGGAAGAGGTTATGAAGATAATAGACTATGTGGATAAGCTCGGTGGTATGACGAGGGCTGTCGAGATCGGTTACCCACAGAGAGCCATTGCTGAGTCAGCGTATCAGTACCAGAAGATGGTTGAGGAGGGTAAGATCGCCGTTATAGGAGTCAACATGCTCAGAGAGGAGGAGGAATTACACATAGAATTACACAGGGTTGACCCTGTATCTAGGGAGAGGAGTATCAAGAGGGTGAGGGATGTTAGGGAGAGGCGTGATAGGGAGGCTTGGGAGAGGGCACTTAATGACCTAAGGAGGGCTGCAGAGTTGGAGGATGAGAACGTATTCCCATACATACTCAACGCCATTAGGGCTAAGGCAACCGTTGGCGAGGTTTCGGGTGTGTTACGCGAGGTTTGGGGCGAGTATAAACCGCCGAGTATTTATTAAACGAAAAAAGATTTATAGAATTATTAACGTAGTAAGGTTAAATGCCCAAGCCTAAGGTAATCATAGCCAAACTGGGCCTTGACGGACATGATAGGGGAGCCAAGGTTATCGCAAGGGCGTTGGCCGAGGCTGGCTTTGAGGTTGTTTATACTGGCATCAGGCAGACGCCAAGCCAGGTTATTGAAACTGCAATACAGGAGGATGCTAAACTAATAGGCATAAGCATACTGTCCGGCTCCCACATGGAGCTTATTGGGGAGTTAATGAGAATTATGAGGGAGAGTGGCGTGAGTATACCTGTCCTTGTCGGCGGTATAATACCACCTGAAGACAGGGATGCATTACTCAAGATGGGCGTGGCCGGTGTCTATGGACCTGGAACACCACTTAGGGAAGTCATTGATATCGTTAAAAAGTTGACGGGTGTTTCGTGAATGAAAATCGAGGAGTTACTCGAAAGGGCTAGGAATTGGGATAAGTTGGCTATTGCGAAGTTAATAACAATGGCTGAGGAGGGTGTCGAACCCCAATTGGATGTTCGTAGGAGGAGCCATGTCATTGGAATAACAGGCCCACCAGGCTCTGGAAAGAGCACGCTAATATATACAATGGCCAGGAAGATACCCCAGGACAAGAGGGTTGCAATACTGACAATAGACCCGTCAAGCCCATTCACAGGAGGCTCATTCATGGGCAATAGAATTAGGATGCAGGAACTAACATCAAAACCCAACATATACATCAGGAGCATGGCAACCAGAGGCATACGTGGTGGCCTTAACTATGCAACAATCGCCGCAATAAACATCCTCGAGTACGCAGGCGCCGACTACATATTCCTGGAAACCGTGGGGGCTGGGCAGTCAGACACCGACGTTAAGTACGTTGCCGATACCATACTAGTCCTCGTACCACCACTATCCGGTGACGAAATCCAAGCCCTAAAGAGCGGACTTATGGAGATTGGCGACATATACGTAGTATCTAAGTCGGACAATCCAGCATCCGAATCGACGTACAGGGACTTAATGGCGATGGTGGATATGGTGAGGGAGATAAAGGGCGAGACCTGGAGACCCACCGTGCTGAAGGTCTCTGGTCTCTATGGTTATGGCGTTGATGAACTTCTGAAGGTTATTGACGACAGGTTTGGGGAGTTAATGAAGAATGGTAGGTTAGACAATACATTAAGGAGTAGGAGAACCCTCGAGATGCGCCTCTACGCCTATGATCTACTTGAGAAATCCCTCAATGAGGCGAAGGATTTGGAGTCAAAGGTCATCAATGGCGAGCTATCGCCACGGGATGCGGCAAGGAGGCTACTTAATTATTATGATAAGCCAAGGCTTGATCACGTTGCCGTAGCAATTAAAAATATTGATGAGGCTGCCAGGAAGTTTAAGGAACTCGGACTTAGGGTTAGTGATCCAATAGTTGTGGAAGAACAGGGCGTTAAGGTCGTCATGGTGATGCTCAGTAATACTAAGATCGAACTCCTCGAGCCACTTGGACCAGAGACCACGGTGGCCAAATTCATAGAGAAAAGGGGTGAGGGTATTCACCACATAGCCATTGAGGTTGACGACATAAACAAATTCATAAACATCGCAAAAAACGCAGGGCTGACAATCACAAGCGAACCGAGCAGGGGCGCTGAGGGCATTGTCACCTTTATACACCCCAAGAACCTACACGGTATCCTCCTAGAATTGGTCCAGCATGAGTGAGCTTTAAAAATGTCTAAGCCCAGGGCTTTGCTGAGTGAGGAGTAGATCATTCGAGCACGGCTATACAATGGTATTTAGGGGAGGGGGCCCAACTAAGTATTTACTGCTAGCCATGATAATAATCATCCCCTACCTAATGACCCTTTATACGCGTGAGACAGTATTAACCTATGTAAAATCCCTCGTAATTTACGGTCTCGTCTTTCTAACAGTCCTCATATCACTGAGGGCGGTGATATCCACATACCCCTACAGGGGCTTTGGTGTATCAACGTCGTTATTCAACACGACTCTCGTGGTGTTCATAGACCTATTGATAACCCTGGCCGTGCATAAATTCATAGTTGGGTTTGGTGCATTATCCTCAGTACTACCATTGAGTGCGATGATGATGGCACTTAGAGGACTTGAGCATAATGGCAAAACACTGAGGAAGTACATAGTTTACCCCATATACACATTACCTGGAGTCCTAATAATTCAGTATGTTTCCTACGTACTAGTAGGCACCGTAAGCATCATCAAATACCTAGCCCTCGACTCCGTGTTCTACCTATTCTCCTTCCTATTCATCTACTACGTGATCTTCAAGTTCGAGAGCTCGTACGGAGGCATAGACATACTGAAACTATTCAGCTCATACCTATATGCCGCACTCTTCGAGTATCCAGAACCCTTTGAACGCGAATTAAGCCGTAAGGCAACCACAAGGGATGTAAAGGTGCACCTATTCATGCTACGCGATGGTAATTCCACAAGTGCCGTCACAATACCAGAACTACATGCGGGACCCATAGCCAAGGTTGGCGGTGGCTACCTAATCAGCGACTTGGTTAGTGAGTTAGGTCGTTATGTGAAGTCGGTGGTTTACCTCCACGGCATCGGCAGTCACGAGTTGGACCCAGCAACTAGGGTTGACGTACGTAAGGTGGTTAAAGCCGTGGCATCAAAGGTCAGGGATTTCCTAGGTAATAATAGTGATGATGATCACGTGTGCGTTGGGAAGCCACCAATCCAGATAGAGGGTAGGGGCTACAGGGTTACACACGTCCCCCTATGCAGTAAGTCGCTCGTGATTGTCAGTAGGCTTATTAAATCGAGCGATGATATACCGCTGAACGTGTATGAGGAGTTAAGGAGGAGGGTTAAACTCGATTGGGATGATGTAATAATCATTGATGCACAGAACTATTACTCAGACGATAATACGTGGGATGAGAATGATTTACGCGAGCTATCCTCGATACTAAGTAAAATTGGTGAATTGGAGGAGCAAAGACTCAATATTAAGTCATGCATAGTCCACACCCCCAAGTACGTATTTGGGCCCATACAATTCGAGATTGGCGATAATGGGCTAATAACGTGGTGCCTCGAAATCAACGGTAAGAGGGTACTGCTAGTGATATTCGACGGCAATAACCTTAAGAGGGAATTAGCTGACGCCATAATTGGCGAGTTTCGTAAGGACTTCGACATTATTGAGGTGCTAACGACAGATAATCACCAATACACGGGCATCGCCAGATTCACGAGGAGTAGGGGCTACAGGGTTGTTGGTGATTTAATAAGCCACGACTTAATAATGAGGCACATAAGGAGGAGCGTCAAGCAGTGCATCAACGGTTTAAGTGACGTTAGTATTCATTATTACCCAATAATAATTAATGATGTCCGCGTTATCGGGAATTCCTTTAACGAGATGGTTAGGGCCGCAGAATTGGGTGTTGCTGATTGGAAGAAGCATTTCGCAACATTAATAGTCCTACCCATCTTAACAATGATCGTCCTAGGCATAATCTTTGGGATTCTCTAACTTAATAAGTACAAAAGGTTTAATAGAGAGATCAACGAAGTATTCGTTAGGGAAGAGTATGGGATCCGAGGATCTGAAAAGACAGGCCATAAGGGCCCACATAGTTGGCCTAATAACTAGGCTGGAGAATTGGGTCAAGGACCAGAGAAAGTTCATGGACGAGCTTCAGAAATACGGTGGTTACATAACAAGCCAGGATAGACTCTCGCTACTACTATCTGCCCAAGCCATGCTATACTACATAGAGAGGACACTAAAGGACTTCGAGTCCTGGCTCAACAACCCAATGATAACATCGATAATGCCGGAGGATATGCTGAAGGAGCTTGAGGAGAGACTTAGGGACATAGCGATAGAATTCGTTAAGTTAGACATAGACCACACGAGCAAGTACGTCGACATACTGAAGAAGATGGAGAATGAAAATGAGATACCGGACATACTGAAGCTATACATAGAACAGAGAGGGGTTGTGCAGCAGAGAGGACAGCAGGGCGAGCAGGGCGAGGTACCTAGGTTTATGTAATTCGTTAAAATAAATTACTGCTCTTATTTTGCACCAATCTCATTTAGGTAATCCCTTATTATCTTTATGGCATCCTTACCGAACATTTTAACTATCAAATCCACATGCTCCCTAATAATCTCACTCTTAACATCATAAGGAATCGCCAACTCATAGACATACTGCCTAATGTTATTAATCACCTTCTCACGCTTGTTAATGAACCCCCTCGTGTATAACCTACTGAGCACGGTAAGCACAGTCGTGTAGGCGGTCTTCCTACCCCTCCTCGTCAACTCCTCCCAAATAGCCATCGCCGTAGCCTCCCCAAGCTCATTGAGAATACCAATTACCTCAGCCTCGAGCGGCCCAATCATCAACAAAAGCCTCTTCTTACGCTCATTTTGCTCCATTACATGGAACTACACGCGTAATTTTATAAACCTAACACTCAGGCACATGAACCTTGAAAACTAAAGAAACAAATCCTAATACCTTGCAGAATTTATTATCCTGATTAAATCTTCTACACTGATAATGAGCCTTTAGTTACGGGCATTCTTGATTAGAGGACTTCATGGGCTGCGTAGTTGTTTGTGGGATTTATCAACCTGAGGCAATAAGGGTTATATAGTATTAGTAACCCTGATATCCAAGCGAACTTTAAAGATGCGTGGTGCATAATCCCTAATTATCCTCCTATTAATAACAAGGCAGTTAAGTCCTAATTCATGGCAGTACTTCTCAACGAGATCCTCTGCCTCACTGAATGGATCCTCCTCAGTACCCAGGTGGTAGAAATGGATAAGACCACCGTCCTTGACGCACGTTAGGGATTGCTTAAGGAATTTGTGCGCACCCAATGGCAGAGTCAGCAAAACCCTATCCACATTATGAAAAAGTCCCATTAAGTTAGCCGCATCCCCAAGGAGCGGTAATACCTTACCCTCAAGCTTATTCAACTTAATATTACTGAGCATGTAATTATAGGCGTACTCATTAAGCTCAATGGCTATCATCAACCTAGCCAACGGCTGCCTCTTCAGGATCGCCACCGCGTAGGGCCCAACACCCGCGAATGGGTATAGAATAACCTCACCAGGCATCACCTGCCTCGCAATATCCTCCCTATCACCCTGATCCCTAGGCGAGAAGTACGCCTTCGTTGGGTCAACACGGATCAGGTAGCCATCCTCCTTGTGAACAACCTCGGTGGGCCCGGGAATAAGCACCTCGTATTTATAGAGCCTAAACTCGCCCTCCCTAGCGCCAACCCTCCTAAGCACGGCCCTAACATGCCTATTCAACTTCATTATAGCCTCACCAATCACCACCTTATAATCCTCAAGCTCTGGCGGTATCTCGACAATGGCTACCGCGCCAGACCTGGAGCCAACTATGTCGAAGCCCCTGGGTATTTTATCCCAGAGCTCCTTAGGCACGAGCGCCTTAACGAAATCCTTCAGCGTTGGCACAATACCCATAATCAAGGACCTGCTGGGTTTTAAAGTCAGTCTTCGTCGTTAACCACATGGAATAAAAATTAATAAGCACTTGTAAAACGCCTTCCTCTAATGAGCAAATTAATAGAATCGATGCCTGGCATTGTATCGTATAGTACGGTTAGGGAGGTTAAGGGACCATTAATAGTCATCGAGAGAACAAAGGGGGTTGCCTATAACGAGATTGGCGAGGTCGTTGGACCCGACGGAATGCCAAGGATGGTTCAGGTGGTTGAGGTAGGCAGTGATTATGCCGTGGCTCAGGTATTAACGGGTACACTGGGCTTACCTGCCAAGGGTAGTACCGTGAAGTTCTACGGAAGGACGCTCAGGATACCGGTTAGTGAGGATTTATTGGGCAGGGTACTCGACGGTAAGGGGCAGCCTAGGGATGCCATGCCTTTACCACCGGCTGAGGAGTACCTGGACATAAACGGTGAACCACTCAATCCATACGCCAGGGAGTACCCAGAGGAGCCTATCGAGACAGGCGTCAGCGTGATCGACGGTCTCAACACAATGGTTAGGGGACAGAAGCTACCAATATTCAGCGGGACAGGACTCCCCCACAACATGCTAGCCGCCCAGGTGGCTAGGCAAGCAACCGTTAGAGGCCACGAGGAGGAATTCGCAATAATCTTCGCGGCGATGGGTTTGAAATCCGAGGAGGCGCTATTCTTCCTCAATGAGTTCAGGAGGACTGGTGCATTAAGGAGGCTGGTCATGGTCCTTAACCTAGCAAGTGATCCAATCGCCGAGAGAATCCTAACACCAAGGACAGCCCTAACAATAGCCGAATACCTAGCCTGGTATAGGGATTACCACGTATTAGTAATCCTAACGGATATGACGAACTACGCCGAAGCCCTCAGGGAACTATCATCATCAAAAGGCGAGCTACCAGGTAGGCGTGGTTATCCAGGTTATATGTACACGGATTTTGCGACGATATACGAAAGGACTGGTAGAGCGAAGGGTAAGAGAGGCAGCATAACGCAATTCCCAATACTCACAATGCCGCACGACGACATCACACACCCAATACCAGACCTGACTGGTTACATAACCGAGGGCCAGCTAGTCCTAAGCAGGACACTGTGGGGCAAGGGCATATATCCACCATTCGACGTAATAATGAGCCTATCAAGGCTGATGAAAGATGCCGTAGGCGAGGGCAAGACAAGGGACGACCACAAGTACGTAGCTAACCAACTAATTGCAGCCTACTCAAGGGCGCTAGACGTCAGAAACCTGGCACTACTCGTCGGCGAGACGAACCTGAGTTGGCGTGAGAGGAGGTACCTAAGGTTCGCAGACCAATTCGAACGCAAATTCATCGCCCAAGGTTACTACGAGAGAAGGACCTTTGAGCAGACACTTGATATTGCTTGGGATGTTATTAGTGTATTACCTGAGGACGAACTCACGAACGTACCACCAGACATATCCAAGAGGTATTATAGACGCTCGATCTTCGAATCCATAAAGGACGTTGGTGCGTAAAATCTGCAATTGGTATTTTGTAAATAGTGTTAAGGGTCTCGTTCGTTGATATTTACAGAGTTCACGGGAGGCAATCTTAATAAATTCTGTACAATAACTGGTCACCTATGCCTAAGACCAAGGCGAAGGAAAAGATGGTGCTGATAAGTGTACACATACCGAAGCAGATGTTGGAGGAGCTTGATGAGTTCGTAAAGCAAGGCATATTCCCGAGCAGGAGTGAGGCGATACGTATCGCTATAAGGGACCTGCTCTATAGGGAGAATTCAAGGAGCAAGACCCAGAATGTGGAGGATTTAATATTATTACCGGGAAGGTGAGGTTTTAAAAAGAAGGTGGTGACTTGTCACGATAAAAATATCAGAATTGAATTATCAATTACTTCTTTTAAAATAATTCTATATCAGTGTATATATTATATACGCAACACATAAGCAATATTATTTAAGGGTTAATCTCAATTAATTACGTGAGGAAAATTATTGCGGGCATAACTGGAGCTAGTGGTGTGGTGTATGGCGTGCGTTTTCTAGAGGTTATTAAGCAGTACGCTAGTGATGCTGAGGTTCACCTAATAATTAGTAATGCCGCGGTTAAGGTGTTGAGGCATGAGTTAGGTCTTGATAGGGATTACGTGGTTAGGCTTGCGGATAGGGTTTATGGCGAGGATGAGTTGGATGCACCGATTGCGAGTGGTTCGTTTAGGCATGATGGTATGGTGATAATACCCTGCTCCATGAAGACCCTCGCCTCCATAGCCCATGGTATTGCGGATAACTTGATCACGAGGGCTGCTGATGTGGCTTTGAAGGAGAGGAGGAGGTTAATCCTAGTAATTAGGGAGACGCCGCTTAATTTGGTGCATATTAAGAATATGGAGTTGGCTACGTTGGCTGGTGCCATTGTCATGCCTGCCGCGCCGGCTTTTTACCATAGGCCTAGGAGTGTTGATGATTTGGTGAATTTCATCGTTGGTAGGGCGTTGGATTTGTTGGGTATTGAGAATGATCTGTACAGGAGATGGGGGCAGGCATGACGTGAGGAGTGCCCTTTTCAAAATCCCAATAATGCGATTCTACTGCCTTGGGTTAGGGCGATGTGGTTTTAAAGGGAGTTTGGTGAGTTGCTTGTTGGTTCATGGGTTTGCCTGTTTGTACGAGGTGCGGTAAGAGGCTTGCGAATTACTATAGGGCGTCTAGTGGCGAGAGGCTGTGTCTTAATTGCCTATTTGGGTCTATTGAGGATACCGTGCTTTGGACCATTAGAAGGTATAGGCTTATTGTTGATGGTGATAGGGTTGGTATAGCGATTAGTGGTGGTAAGGATAGCCTAACGCTGATGTACCTTCTCGGTAAGTTTAGGAGGCAGGGTAAGATACCGAGGAATGTTGAGTTGATTGCGTTCAGTATTAATGAGGGACAGCCGTACAGTTGCTTCTATAGGATGTCAAGGGCTGATTATGTGCAGAAGCTTGGTGAGGAGTTTGGTATACCGTATAGGGTCTATACCTTTAGGGAGTTGTTTGGGGTTACGGCTTCGGATATAGCTCACGGCTTATGGTCCAGGGGTATTAATGTGCATATGTGTACAATAGATGGCGTGTTGAGGCGTAGGGCCATGAACATGATTGGCCGCCAACTTAGGTTAACCAAGATAGCCACTGGTCATAACCTGGATGATGAGGCTCAGACCGTGCTCCTGAACGTGCTTAGTAATGATTTGGATAGGTTTGCTTGGTTTGGTCCGACCCCTGAGGTTGATAGGGAGGGTTTTATACCTAGGATTAAACCGTTGCGTTTTGTTAGGGAGGAGGAGATAGCGATTTATGCGTATTACCATGGCATACCGCTCATGGAGTTGGAGTGCCCGTTTGTGTATAGTAATCCTAGGTATGAGTTGAAGTTTACATTGGCTAGGTGGGAGAGGGATAATCCCAACATTAAGCATTCCCTGGTCTCGTTTGGCGATTCACTCGCTAAATTAATGGGTGAGAGGGCGGTTAATGTGCCGCTCAATAGGTGTAGGTACTGTGGTGAGCCTACGTCTAAGGACGTTTGTAGGGTTTGTGAGCTGATGAGTAGGGCTGGCTTACTCGAGAGGTACTTAGCTCATTTAAGGACTTTGAAGCTTACGGAAACGCAGTCACCATTGTAGCTCTTGTTGACGACTTCAACGTTAGCCTTTAGTGCTTGTGTTAGGAAGCCTGTGTAGTACTCGATCATTAGCTCTTCAATTACGTGTTTATCATTTAATTCGCTACAGGACCTTATGGTAATTACGCCGTCTCTCTCAACCAGTGTTATCCTGCCTAGGCCCCTGAATTGCCCTATCCTGACTAGCTCGCTCAGGTTGCTGTTGCGTAGTGCTGATGAGTCGTTGCTTCCTAAATCCCTTATTACCCTCCTGAAATCGGTATTTGCCAGTAGATCCTTTGTTCTCTCTAGCTCCAGGATGAGGACTTGGTTGTCCTTAAACGTTGGCATTATCATTGAAGGTACCATAAATGCCTCCCTCTCAACAACCCTATATCTAACCCACTCTACGAAGGAGAACTTCCTGAGTTCCTTCTCGAGGTCATTAAGTGATGAGTCGCTATTTGTTAAGTCGACTATGAAGTGTAGGAGGAGTTGGTTTCTGTTTACGGATATGTTTAGTATGTTTATTCCGTGGTCTGCGAATACGTTAGACAATGCCGCAAGTATGCCGGGCCTGTCTGCCGTGAACTTCACTAGGAATTCCCCAAGTACCTTATCCCTACCCTCAAACGATAGCGCCAGGTCTCTGTACAATGTTTCCACAAGCCAACCCCCAAGACCTATGTCTTAAAAACTTATTTGCTACGTAGATTACGAGCTTATTTTATTGAGTTAAATAGCATGAGGAAGGGTGGGTAGATATTACATGGAGTATGGCGGTTAATTTTTATAAGGGTATTTTGTAATTAGCGTCTTGGGACCTTTATTGGTATGGAGTTTAGGCCGAGGTTACAGGATAAGCGTTGGGACACATCAAAGGAGGTTGAGTTGTTGAAGAAGTGGGAGGAGGAGGGGTTATTCGAGGTAAAAATCGATAAGAACAAACCAATATTCGTCATTGATACACCACCTCCATACCCGTCTGGCAGACCGCACATTGGCGGTATTGCCCACTATGCTCAAATCGATATGGTGGCTAGGTACTTCAGGATGAGAGGTTACAACGTCGTGTTTCCATTCTACGCCGACAGGAATGGCTTGCCTATAGAGGTTCAGGTTGAGAAGACCTATGGAATAAACATGTACGAGATACCCAGGGAGAAATTCCTTGAACTGTGTAGGAAGTTCCTTGATGAGTATGAGGGTGAGTTCGTGTCCATATACAGGCGTTGGGGTGGTTCATTCACTTACTGGAGGAATGGGACGGATAGTGAGGAGTATAGGAGGGTTACCCAGGAAACATTCATTGAGTTGTGGAGGAGGGGTTTGATTTACGAGGCTAGTAGACCAACACTTTGGTGCCCGAGGTGTAGGACAGCGTTGGCTGAGGCTGAGGTTGAGTATAAGGATGAGGACTCGTACCTGAACTACATAAAGTTCAGGGTTAAGGAGACTGGGGAGGACATAATAATAGCCACCACAAGGCCAGAGCTTCTGCCAGCTACTGTGGCTGTGGCCTTCAACCCAGGCGATGATAGGTACAGGAGGTTAGAGGGTCTCCACGCGATAGTGCCACCGCTCAATCAGGAGGTTCCAATAGTTACGCATCCCTCGGTCAAGCCCGACTTCGGTACTGGGCTTGAGATGATTAGTACCTTCGGTGACACTAGGGATTTAATGGTCGTTAATGAGTTGAGGCTGCCCATGAAGATAATAGTTAACTCGGATGGTACACTAAATGAGAGTGCAGGTAAGTACAGGGGGTTGAGTATTAGGGAGGCTAGGGAAGCCATAATTAGGGATTTGCAGGAGATGGGGGTGATCGTTAAGAGGGAGCCGCTTAGGCATACCGTGCCTATTTGTTGGAGGTGTAAGACGCCTATAGAGATAATAATTACTAAGGAGTATTTCCTGAAGCAATTGCCCTTTAAGGATGACTTGGTGAAGATGGTTAGGAATGAGATGGTAATTAAACCGCCTGAGTATGCCCAAACCCTTATTGATTGGATAAAGTCCCTAGAGTTTGATTGGCCCATCTCGAGGCGTAGATACTATGGGACCGAGATACCGATATGGTACTGCATTGATGATGAGGGTAATGCAAAGCCCATAATTCCGAACCCAGGTAAGTACTACAAGCCCTGGAGGGATGAGCCACCACCCGAGGTTAAGGAGCAGTGCCCAAGCGGTAAGTTGGTTGGTGAGGATAGGGTCTTAGATACTTGGTTTGACTCATCAATATCCTGGATTTATGCAACAGGCTATACAAAGCCAGGAATTAGGGTCTTTGAAGCGGCTTACCCGCACAGCATACTTAGACCCCAGGGTTACGAAATAATCAGGACGTGGCTCTATTACTCGGTTGTTAGGGCATACCTACTCTATGGGAAACCGCCGTTTAAGTACGTTAGGATTAGTGGTATGGGGCTTGATGAGAAGGGCGAGGCAATGCATAAATCGAAGGGTAACATAATAGATCCCATGCCGCCCATAGAGAAGTACGGCGCCGACGCCGCTAGGTTCTGGGCGGCCGCCTCGGCTAAATTGGGCAGTGATTATAGGTATAGTGAGCAGTTGACAAGGACTGGGCATGATTTCGCTGTGAAGCTCTGGAATATTGCCAGGTTTATATCCTCATTCCCAGAGGTTAATGATGACTACGAGTTAACAGCCCTTGATCTAATGATACTGGCTAAAATGAATGATGTTTCTAGGAAGGCGATTGAGGCATATAACGATTTCGATGTTTATGTACCCATAAATCTCATCTACGACTTCATGTGGCACGTGTTTGCTGATCACTATCTCGAGGCCGTTAAGTCCAGGGCATACAATAGGGAGGGATTATTCAGTGAGAGACAACAGAGGGGTGCCTGGTTCACGCTGTATAAGGTCTTGAAGATCATGCTTAAGTTATTGGCTCCCATAATGCCTTTCGTGACTGATCAAATATGGAGGAGTCTATATGGTGAGTCGATTCATAGACAGTTGATTGAGGATCCAGACCCGAGGTTTGACAATGCCGAGTACCTTAAGATGCTTGAGCCATTCATGGAATTTGACGGCACAATATGGACATACAAGAATAGGGCTGGGTTAAGTCTGAATGAGACGATCAAGGGTATCGTGTACGCGCCAGAGATACTCAAACCACTTGAGGTTGAGTTAAGGGCTATGCATAAGATTAGAGAGTTACGTTTTGGTAAGCCGGAGGGTAACAACTACGAAACACTAGATGAGAAACTAGGTATTTACCTGGTTAAATGACCCAGGGCAATTAATATGGACCCAGTAATCACCGACGCTATGGATACTAAACCAACAATTAGGAGCGCCGCATCAAAATCGTAGTATTGAAGCAGGAAGCCAATTACGTATGGTGATATGGAGCCGCCAAGTTGGCTCATGAAGTTTAGGAAACCGCTCGTTGCACCAACACTCTTGGTAAACCTGGAAATGGCTATTGAAGGAGCTGCGTAGAAGCCGTAGAGAAAACCAAGTGAGAGCATGGTTAGTACCAGGAGGTAAATTATTGCTACTTTAGGTATTAGGCAGACAAGTATGGCTAGGAGCAGTGATGATGATATGCTCGGTATCGCATAACCAAGCCTATCACCAAGATACCCACCAATTATGGCGCCTGCGGAACCCATTATCGAAGCTAGGAAGGCGAAGAACCCGCTATATGATGGCGATACATTAAGTACATGAACCACAAAGTAAGTCGACCAACCAAGGAAGCCTAGGTAGGAAAAGCCTGAGGAGAACCTGATAAACCCCATACCCAGGATCCCAATGTTTTCAGGGCCTATGGTTATCTTACCATTGACCTTACCATGCCTCGGTACTTTAATCAACGGTACCGTGGATGCCAGGACTATTGCTGTGAATAGTATGAAGGGTATGGGGTGATTTACTGAGAATAGGTATGGTGAGAGTATTATTGATAGTGATGAGGCAAGGAAGAACATGCTCTGGTAAATACCGGCGCCCAGTCCACCTCTGCCATAATTCAATAACACCATACTTATTAGGGAGACGTAGGTTACGGCCATTAACGAACCCATCACGAACTGCACAGCCAGTAATGCACCGTAATTATTAACGATGAAAGGGTATAGAGTATTGAGTAATGCGATCATTATTAGTATGTAAATGACTATACCGTAACCATACCTATCCACCAAAAATCCACCGATCACTTGGAATATTGTGTAGCCAACCCATAGCATTGATATTACTAGACCACCCAGGGCCGTGCTTATACCATTCCTACCCACGAGATATGGTAGTAACGATGGTATGGAAAACCTAACAAGAACCACTGAGAAGAATGCTAAGGAGGCGGCGGCCAGGATAAATGCACCACCCCTATTGACATTCACACCGTTAATTGCATTAGAAGGGTTAATAAATACTGGCTTTACCCATGCCCGCTATGGCGGAGGTATACCTTGTGTATAGGGTTACACCGAGTAGGTCGGATGTAAATTATGATGAGTTGAAAAACACGATAAGGAAATCCCTTGAGCCTAAGTACAAGGTTGATAAGGTTGAGGAGGATGATATAGGTTTTGGAATAAAGGCTCTTAGGGTTTACATCAGGATGCCTGAGGAATCTGAGGAGCACTCAAGCGATGAGGTTGAGAACATACTAAGTGGTATAGACGGTATAGGGAGCATTGAACTTGAGTACTTCACAAGACTCGGCTTCTGAAGGCCTTGTTTTAAAAATAATCGTAATTAATCATTGAGATTATTAACGCAATAAGTTTTTTAATTCCACGGGGTATTAATGGGTGAGGATTATGATGGAGGGTGGTCATGTTGATGAGTGGATTGAGTTGACTGTTAAGGAGGCTAAGCAGAGGGATGCCCAGAGACCCATTGTTAGGGTTGACCCTGAGGTAATGAGGAATTACGGCATTGAACCTGGCATGGTACTGCTTATTGAGGGTAGAAGGAGGACTGCGGCGAAGGTTTGGTATGGTCTGCCTGAGGATGAGGGTAAGGGCATAATAAGGATGAATGCGATAATTAGGAAGAATGCTAATGTCGAGATTGATCAGAAGGTTAGGGTGAAGAAGGTTGAGGCAAAGAAGGCTGGCTTGGTTAAGTTGGCGCCTGTGAATATGACGATAAGCGTTGATCAAAACTTCGTACAATACACAAAGCAGAAGCTTAGGGATTACATACTGATGGAGGGCGACTTGGTCCAGATTCAAGTTCTTGGTCAACCATTAACATTTCAGGTAGTTCAGACTAAACCCAATGATGCACCGGTGATTATTGATGAGGACACGAACCTAATGATATATGAGAAGCCTGTTGAGAACATAAACATACCGAGGATTACCTGGGAGGATATTGGTGATTTAAAGGAGGCTAAGGAGAAGATTAGGGAGTTAGTTGAGCTACCGCTCAGACACCCAGAGATCTTCGAGTACCTTGGTATTGAGCCTCCCAAGGGTGTTTTGTTGATTGGTCCGCCGGGCACCGGCAAGACCCTATTGGCCAAGGCCGTGGCTACGGAAACCAACGCCTACTTCATAGCCATCAACGGTCCTGAGATAGTGTCCAAGTACTACGGCGAATCCGAAGCCAAACTAAGGGAGATTTTTGAGGAGGCTAAGAAGAATGCACCGGCAATAATATTCATCGATGAAATAGATGCAATAGCGCCAAAGAGGGAGGAGGTCACAGGAGAGGTGGAGAAGAGAATTGTGGCCCAACTGCTAACCCTCATGGATGGTCTCCAAGAGAGGGGGCAAGTCATAATAATAGGAGCCACGAATAGGCCAGAGGCTGTGGATCCGGCGTTGAGGAGACCAGGCAGGTTCGATAGGGAGATTTGGATTAATCCGCCTGATACTGAGGGTAGGTATGAGATACTCCAGGTGCATACGCGAAACATGCCCCTGGCTAAGGATGTTGACTTGAGGAAGCTTGCCGAAATAACATACGGCTACACGGGCGCTGACATTGCTGCGTTGGCTAGGGAGGCTGCCATGAGGGCTTTGAGGAAGGCTTTGCAGAGTGGTATTTTGAATGTTAATAAGGAGGACGAGGACCTAAGGAAGGATCTCGAGAAGGTCAAGGTTTCGATGAATGATTTCCTCGAGGCTATGAGGGAGATAGTGCCGAGCGCCCTTAGGGAGATACACATAGAGATCCCCAAGGTTAGGTGGAATGACATTGGTGGGCTTGAGGAGGTTAAGCAGGAGCTTAGGGAGGCCATTGAGTGGCCGTTGAAGTACCCGGAGAGATTTAGGAAGATGGGTATTAGACCTCCTAAGGGTATTTTGTTGTTTGGTCCTCCTGGTACTGGTAAGACGTTGTTGGCTAAGGCTGTTGCTACTGAGTCTAATGCGAATTTTATTGCTGTTCGTGGTCCCGAGATACTGAGCAAGTGGTTTGGAGAAAGCGAGAGGGCAATAAGGGAAATATTCAAAAAAGCCAGAATGGCAGCACCATGCGTAATATTCTTCGACGAAATAGACGCAATAGCACCAGCAAGGGGTCTCAGGGTTGATAGTGGCGCAACCGACAGGATAGTCAACCAATTACTAGCCGAGATGGATGGTATAGCCCCACTAAAGAATGTCGTAGTGATTGCAGCAACAAATAGGCCGGACATAATGGATCCAGCATTGCTAAGGCCTGGTAGGTTCGATAGGATTGTGTATGTGCCACCGCCTGATGAGGATGCCAGGTTCGAGATACTCAAGGTCCACATTAGAGGCTTAAGGCTCTCTGATGAGGTTAAGAACGGCGATTACAAGTACCTAAGGGACCTTGCCAGAAGGACTGAGGGTTATACTGGTGCTGATCTTGCCGCCTTGGTCAGGGAAGCAGCAATGCTCGCGCTCAGGGAAACAATCAGGAGTAACTCGAACCAAGTCAAGCCCGTGGACATTGAGCACTTCGAGGAGGCCCTAAAGGCAGTACCACCATCCCTATCCAAACAAGACATCGCTAGGTTCGAGGAAATGGCTAGGAACCTAAGGAGGGCCTTAAGGGGTTTGTGACTCGTACTCAATCCTCTTCCTCATAAAGACCTCCACATCATAAATCGGCTTAGCTGGTACCCCCGCAACCACCTTACCTGGTGGTACATCCTTTGTCACCACAGATCCTGCAGCGACGACAGAGTTTTCGCCAATCTCAATCCCCGCGATTAATGTTGCGTTTGCGCCAATTACGGCACCCCTCCTTATTTTAACGCCATCAAGCCTTTTACTTGGTGGATACTTATCATTTGTTATTACCACATTGGGTCCTAGAAATACATTATCCTCGACGACCGTGCCCCTGGGTATGTAAACCATGCTTTGTATGCTGACATTATTGCCGATAACTACGTCGCCATCGATTATGACACCGGAGCCAACCCTAGTACCACTACCTATTCTAGTATTCTCCCTAATTAATACATTGTGCCCTGTCTCAACATCATCACCCAGCTCGACTTTTTCATAAATCGTGACATGGCTTCTAATAATGCAGTTCCTGCCTATTACTGCACCATCGCTCACACCATCGATCAACTCATCAATGCTCGATTCATTTCTAATCCCAATTAACTTGGACCTAATTGGGTGACCTATGACTACGAATGGTTCCACCACAGTTCCCTCACCAATAACTGTCAATCCCCAAATCGTAACATTATTGCTGATGCTCTTGCTCATTATCCTAGCCCTTGGGGATATATACCCCATTGGGGGATTATCGCAAGATAAGTATTTAAACAATATCATAGGAATGATAATAATGGGTTATTACCCAACACCTCCACCGCCACCACGTGAAGACCCAATACTGAGGATACTTAGGGAGTTGGTTAGCATAAACAATAGGTTTGATCAATTGTCCAAGGATTTGGCAAACATAAACACTAGAGTTGAGGGCCTCGAGTCAAGGGTTAATGGGATTGAGAAAACATTATCGAGCCTGGTTAAGGCACAGGAACTTATTGCTGGGGTAACGCCACAGAACATAACGGAGTTGGCTGGCTTATTATCAAATACGTTGAGGGAGCTCACGAGAATCGAGGCCTCACTCATAGCGTATAGGGACTCCATATCCTCCATACAGAATAAGCTTGAGAGCGCCATGGATTTGCTTGCGAAGGTTTCTACGGATTTGAGGGAGTATAGGGCGCTTGATGTTAACCAAGTGGTTGAGATTAGTAATCAATTGGCGAGCGTTAATACTAGACTTAATGAGCTGCAGAAGTTGCTTGAGGAGCAGGGTATTAGGTTGGTTGCTGAGTATAGAAAAAGTTCTGAGATTATTGAGGGGCTTAAATCAGTTATTTTGGATCTCCTAGGTAAGGTATCAGGCAAGACTTAAATTATCGCTTTTTACTTTTCAATCAATTCTGCTTAGAATAATAAAAGCAAAGTATATTAATTTCCTTGTTTAAAATACGTAACGTGTTCAGTAGGGGTAGGGAGCAGGAGCTTTATCAGAGGATTAATGACATAGCTAACCTAATCCAAACCCTCTACCAGAATATCCAAGCATTAATGAATAATGCTAACCAAATACAAAAGAGTCTCCAAGCCGTATCCTCAAGCCTTGATAGGAATGATAAGACGCTCCAGGACGCCATCAAGGTCATAAACTCATCAACGGCAGACATAACAAACAGAGTTGCCCAGATGAGCTCTATCGTTAATCAATTTGATGATACAAGTAGGAAACTCATGGACTCATTGCTCAGTGCCCTCAATAAAATAAATGAGATCCTTGACAGGCTCCAGGGTTTGTCAGGGAACATGCAGCAAAGCTTAACCAGTGCTGTGACGACGCTTGAGACAATAAATAATAATGTTAAGGACTTGAATACAAAAATAGAGAGTGGTGTTGATAAGGCGTCATCATTGGTCTCAGAGGTATCGAAACTGAGCAACCTGTTAGGTGAGTTGAATAGGGTGTATAATGAGGTCTTGAGTAGGGAAAAGGATCTGGAGAATAAGCTTCTTGATTTGAGTAGGAGGGAGAGTGATGTAACGGTTAGGGAGAAGGGTCTCGAGGAACTTAGGCAGAGGTTGGAGAGCGATAGGAAGGCCATTGAGGCGGAGAGGGCAAAGTTGGCTGAGATGTCGGGTGTCATGGCTACGCTTACGGCATTGGCTAACCAATTAACGTCAAGACTCAGCGAGCTTGATAATAAGGAAAAAGCATTGGCTGAGAGGGAGAAGGCTGTTGGCGAGAGGGAGGCTAAGCTTAGGGATTGGGAGATTGAGTTAAAGTCGCGTGAACAGAGACTTGAGATGGAGGCTGTCAGGATTGATGCGGAGAACGCGAGACTTAGGGAGTTGGAGAAGAGGGAGGAGGAGGTTAAGGAGAAGCTTAATCAATTAGCCCAGAGGGAGGCTGAGCTTAAGGAGTTCGAGAAGAAACTGAATGAGAGACAGGATGCACTTAATAAGTTGGAGGCTGAGCTTAAGGATAAGGAGAGTAGGTTAAGCACGCTCGAGAATTTACTTAAGGATAGGGAGAATGAGTTGAGGAGAATTGATGAGGAGATCAGTAAGAGGAGGAGGGAGATTATGGAGAAGCTCGAGCCTTTGATGACGAAACTACTTGAGGAGGAGAAGAGACTTTCCGATTGGGAGAAGAGGTTGCTCGATAAGGAGAGGGAGTTGATGAATTACCAAAGGGCTCTCATCATTAGGGAGAATACGTTGGTAGAGCTTAGGGAGAAGTTGGATAGGGAGAGGGAAGAGTTGGATAGTAAGATGAGGGAGGTGAGTAGAATTGAGAGTGAGTGCCAGGATATACGTAAGAAGTATGAACAATTGCTCAAGGAGAGGGAGGAGTTGATGAAGATAATCGAGAGTAAGGATAAGGAGTTGAACCAACTGAGGGCATTAATTAAGAAATAATTTTAAATAGCAACAATGAGTATGTATGCAAAAACGAGGATAATATTGACTATATTCAACCCAAGGGCGAAGAAAGCTAAAATCCTCTCTAACCTACCAATGATCAACTCCCTATCAGTATACGCCGTACTAACATCGTACCAGGTCTGCTTTATTGCGAGGAAGGATGTGAAGAAGCTAACCACGGCAAGGGATAGCATGAATGCATCAAGCGATAAACTACCCTTGCTGGGTAGGTAGGTGCCCGCGAGTGAGGATAGGAGTACTGTGTATGTTACCACCGCAAGGATTATCGCCAAAATTAATAACTTAGATAACATCTACATCACCCCAATGCTCTCTCCAACCTTCTTAATACAAAATCCTTGCCCAACATTGCCAAGTAAGGCGCAATCCTCGGACCACTTGGTTTACCAAAGAATACTAGGTATACAGCTTCGAAGAATGCCCTCTCCACATCCTTACTCTCCCTGGGGACTTTCTTCATTGCCTCCTTAATATTATCCTCACTCCAAACATCCAACTTATTGAGTTCCTGCAATAGGATGCGTAGTTTAGATCTTTGGACATCGCTTAATGATGTTTTAATCAAATCAGGTAACTCCTCAATAATCCTGATCCTATACGTATCTGGTGCATACTTATTGACCCAATTACGGGCCCTAAGTAGCCTGGACTTAATTCTATCACGTGACAAGTCATCCAAGTCCTTACTCAGTATCTTCGTTTCTTTCAATCTCTTAATAACCCTCTCCATAAGCTCATCATCACTTAATGATTGCGGTAAAGTCTGTATTAAGGCAACCGCATGTAGGTAAGGCAGTTGAAACGGCATCTCCCTAGGCAACGGCTTTAGCTGGGCGTACTCAAAGGACCTTATTATCAAGTCTAGGTAATCCTTCTCCTTGGGGCTTGGCTTATCAACACCGTAGTAAAGGCGTTCGGCTCTATCGTAAATATCCACGTACTGGTAAATGGAGTCTAGACTGAACGTCAATCTCTTTGTCGGTTCATGGAATATGTATATGTACCTAAGCACCTCGGGCTCCGCAACCTCAACCCAATCCTTTGGTGTGAAGCCTATGAAATCACTACTACCCATATCACCCACATCCCTACCATTAACCACGTAACCAACCCACTCATACCATGTACCCAGTGGTGGGTTAATTCCGTAAACGCTCTTGGCAACATCGATTGCGGAATCCCTAGAACCACCTGGCATTGCGTGATCCTTACCGTAGGGTTCGAAGTCCACATTCAATGTGTACCAAACACCAACCCACTCAACCCTCCAGGGTAATTTACCATCAGTCAGCCTTGCCCTACCAACATGGCCGCAGTATGTGCATTTGTACTCAACCTCGTACTTCTCAAGATCTAATTTAGTGACCTCTGCAGTACCAATCCTACCACAATTCTCGCATATCGGTTCAAAGGGTATCCAATCCCTTGGGTACGGGTTCCTACCCCTATACTTATTGATAACCTCGATCAGCTTATCCCTATTCTTCATTGTCATCACTATGAACTCCCTCATCCTCGAATGCTCCCTATACATCTCACCCGTGGTTATTACCTCTACGTTCTTCGCGAAATAATCAAGGTAATCACCGAAATCCCTCCAGTAATGCTCAACCCAGGACCCATGACAACCCCTCGGATCCGGGACACGCTCGAGGGGCCACTCAATGTATTTCCTACCGACGTCCGGATTTATGAATTGCTCAAGCTGCTTATCCTTACCCTTCCAGGGATCGACAGTGTACAGCGTCAATACCTGCCTAACCCTAAGTCCAGCATCCCTGAGCTTCTCGGCAATGACACTATTTAGAATTATCTCACCCCTAAGCCTACCGATGTGCTGAAGCCCAGAAACGCTTAAGCCACCGTTAAGTACGCACACGTCCTTACCCTCACTACGGCACCTCTCGAGAACCTGGCCAGCTATCCTATCAATCCAATGGGTATAACTCATTACCCAATGGATCAGTGAAAACCAATTTATAAGTTATGACCCCTTCCCCGCCTTTGGACACTTTGTTTGAGGCCTTGAGTGCTACCTACTTTGGTAGGGGGCTACTGAATACCCCTAGCTCTGCTGGGGTTTATTCTCCAAGAATCCTATTTACAACTGTAATCAGATAAAATAATAAGCCACTAACTAAACCGTTGATAAAGGGTGAAACCTTTTATAACCTACTTAACGATGGTTTAACGGTGAGTGGCATGGTGAGTAGGAGTTCCAAAATCACGGAGTTAATCATGCACCTGGCACTAAAAACAATTAGCAAGCCACGTTCAGCGAGTATGTTAATGGTAAGGAGAGGAGATTCAGGGTTTACAGGCTTAACAGTGAGTGCTTTAGGAAATGATCTTTAGGAGATGATGGTTACAAGTAATGTATCTGTGCCCGTTACGTTTATAAAAACGCTAGTTAAAACATAAATCTGTATGAGCTGAATGGATAATCCTGCACCAACATTAACGGGAGAAAGACATAAAAACGGTGAAGACGATTACCACATGCCAGGGTGGCCGAGCCAGGTCCAAGGCGCAGGACTTGAGATTGAAAGATAAGTAATCCTGTCCCCGCAAGGGGGCCCGAGTTCAAATCCCGGCGGTGGCGTCATCGAATTTTATTCTATGTTTCTCGGTTTGGTTTTGGAAATTGTTTTAATCCCCGTGGGTGTGGGTTTGTGAGGCCGCTTGGGTGGCGGCTTCTAGGGCGTGGTTGCGTTTTACGTCTTGTGCTCCGAGTTCGTACTCTGTTTGTTCGTAGAGCTTCGTAAATTCATCCTTGCTTATTTTGCCATCGTAATACGCTAGGATCAACTCTGCCCTTAGGCGTCGGATTGGGTGGTGCATATACTTAGCAACGCGCCTAAGCAGCTTAACGGCTCTCTCGGCGCTAAACTTCAAGACATCGGTTGTTCCCTCTGAGTTAATACTTCCAGTAATGCCGAACCTCCTAGCGATTACCTCCTTCAGCACATCAAGAATTGCCTTCTTCGGGCAGCTCTTACAAGCCGAAATCTTCACATAGGCAGTTTCCTCATACTGCACCGACCCATCCCCATCTATCAGCCCTGCTATGAACTCTGCGAGCTCCTCATCACTGAAGCCATCGAGTATCCTCTCGAGCTCGCCAGCACTGAACTTAATCGGCCAAGGCCACACATCAACGCCTAAGTCTATGTAGTATTCTAATTCTATTGGTCTAGATACGTACTTCATGCCCGGCGCTCCTCTTCCCCGCATAATTTTTAGGCTTGGCGTCTTAATCGCACTTAACAGCACTGGGAAGAATATGGCACTAACAGCATTTGTCGTCCTTAACATCAACCTGGTTTTATCATCGAATATCTCAATTACTAAGTCACTAGCCCTTAATCCAAGCCAGTATGGTCTCCTCAAGTCGCTCAGTAGCTCTAAACCGCTTAACCAGGCGCACGGCTCTATTCCGTGTCTCCTGAACTCATTAACGTCAACACCGATGAATCGCCACATCTCCTCGCACATCCTAACCTTGTCCCAACTAAATCTCTCCCTAAGTAAATTCTCGATCTCCTTAACGATGCTATTCCTTACAGTCCTACTCTCCCAATCAATGCCGCACTTGGTGAGCCACTTATCGAGCTTTCTTGTGCTCATGCCCAACGCATCCCTAACCCATCTCTTCGATGCACCAAGGCCCCTAAGTATCGTTAGTAACTCGCACTTATACTCATCATTGTCTCTATCTCTTAACCACATCTCATGAACAAACTCCTTAACCTCATTAGCAACCTCCTTGCCGATTAGCCTACCATCGTGGCATTGGTTTCGAACCAACTCCTCAAGCATCTTTATGACGCAATCCTTGTCTCCATTGCCTAGGCATCTCCTTGCCTTGCTTATTAACTCGGTACATGTTTCTATCCTCCCCGCCTGGGTGGGTTTAGGCAGGGAGGCCTTGTTGCTTGACTCCTGATCCTCCTTGCTGGTCATCGGGCCTTTGCCCATTTTGGGCGGCCCATTGATTTTAAACCCACCCATAGCCGAGGCAGCAATGCGCCTAATTCGGCGCATTGTCGAAACACCTATGCTTCCCAAGTTCATTCATGAGTGTTTTTGCTGCTTCACTGCATAGTTTTGATCCCGTACACTTATTGTGAACGTAGCTCCATAACTGGCAATCAGCTCCTTGATACGTCATTAGCCACCCAAGCGGCCATTCCACGCTCACACCCGCCAATATTTATTTTATCAATTAGGCTTATAAGGCACTACGAACAAACCAAGCGATTGTTCCATTCAAGGTGGGTAATGATTACGAAGTGCCTAGGAACATTGCCTATTTGCACGCGGTGCGTAACCACGTGGTCGTTAGCGTAGTGAGTAGGCGATACCTAGTGCTCCACAGCAACGCAACACCAACTACACGCAATAATGACAACCACAATAAACACTTGATCCAACAACACGTACCGAGGAAAATCATGGAGAAACTACCAAAGGTAGTACTAACGTGATGACAAACAAACCACCCAAGCAAACCCAAGGCACAACCACCATAAAATAACCCACCACAGGAGGTCCCAAGTTCAAATCCCACTGGGCCCGCTAGTTTTGCGTTCAGTTCTCAGTAAGACCGTGTACGTGTCGTTTATGTTTCCCGTGTCACCCGTTTATGAAAAGATTATAAAGGTGTTTGGCATGGGTTGATTAGTATGGTGGATTGTAACCTACTAGACCTGGGGCAAATCAATGAGGAGCAGAGGAGGTCCATCATAGAGTTCGTTAGGGAGAGGAGGGGTGTGGCTAGGATTGAGCTTGCCGAGAAATACTTTGAGGAGGCTAAGGATTACATCAATAAGAAGGATGCCGTCCAAGCATCAGAGAAGATGTACAAGGTTGTTGAGGAGTGCATAAAGGCGCTCGCAGAAACCCTAAACACACCCGAAACCCAGGAGGCAAGGAAAAACGGTAGGTGGTTCACGTGGCTTCTGGGAAGCGCTGCCAGGAGTGTTGCCAATAGGCTGGGCAGACCTGAGATTGTCGAGACCTGGGCATTAGCTTACGATGTACACGTGCGGGGTTTCCATGAGGCTAAGTATAATGTGGATAATGTTGTGTGGGGGCTGGCGTACATCGAGAGGCTACTTAAAATCACGAAAGACGTTGTTGTGACTTCATCGAAGAAGTAATTGCTTAACACGTAAGCTGGTGACGAGCTGGCGAATTCTAGAAGTATTTCCTTCTTTCCTTTTACTTAGTATCACTGAATGGCTGAACTAATTACTAATTTATTTAATTTAGCCACCTTCGGCTGGTGGTAGGAACACCACTTCATCATTATCATTGAGTTTTGTGAATAAGCCATCGAGCCACTCAATGGCCTTGCCATTGATAAGAACCACGTACTCACCTCTCAACTTACCATCATTATCGAGAACGGCTTCCGCAAACTTAGGATTAAACGTGCGGGATATCAAATCGACCAATTCACGCACCGTAAGACCAGTCGGTGTCTCTAACTCGACACGGAACGTACCAACTATTTCGTAGAGATCACCGAAAAATTTAACCCTAATCCTCACAACCCACAAAGCCAGGGCTGCAAATATAAAAGCCTAACCCAGAGGTCTAGGCATTATTATCACTGCCAACACCATACGCAATCAAATAACATGGTAACTCCAAAGAACACACTGGGCCGGACCCAGCCTTTACCTTCTCTGCCATTTCCGCAGCCTCTAGGCACCTACCCAAACTCCTTAGAATCTCAATAATAAGACCCAAGCCCTTCCTAACATGCGGATCACCCAAAGCCCTAATTAGGTCAGGAAAACCATCGATAGGCCTAACCTCATGCTTAACCTTCGACGTGACACCATACAATGTGCAAAGAATACACTGGACATACACTATAACAAATTTGTATTAATAAATTTAAAACTATGGAAATATATTCAAATAAATAAATAAAAACACCAAACACACAACAATACGATACAAACACAATTATTAATCACGAATCATAACAGTACCTAGTAATCATTGGCACTATCATGGGTTGGCAATCCAATCATAATCGCTGGTGCCCCGGCCGGGATTTGAACCCGGGTCACGGGCTCGAAAGGCCCACATACTTGACCGGGCTATACTACCGGGGCGGGACAGGTTATTTTTACCTTCGGTTTTTAAGCCTTTTATGCCGTGCCTCAGCTTTCTGAGTTAATCGTTAAAAAT